>Ga0181606_10000379_pt1 | contig 36430 bp, 42 predicted proteins | sample 041ome_10_FD_132994 | JGI IMG/M metagenome (GOLD analysis project Ga0181606, IMG submission 132994) | Coastal salt marsh microbial communities from the Groves Creek Marsh, Skidaway Island, Georgia - 041412US metaG (megahit assembly) | ecosystem: Environmental > Aquatic > Marine > Intertidal... | reverse complement strand
TTAAGTGCACCAGACTTGTCTTTTTTTAGAGTGTTAATATAGCTTGCGTAAGATTGATTAAGATAATCTTTATTGCTAATGTAATCTAGGGTTGCGTGCATTTTTTCAATAGATTGGTAGCCATTGAGTCTAAGTACGTTTTTACCTTGTGAATCAAGAAATAAAATAGTAGGTGTGAATTGAACCTTCATCTGTGCTGAAAATTCTTTTTCAGTGTAGTTATTTCCTTGCCAATCAGTTAGCTCGCGATCACCCCACATGTTGGTTTCAATCACGTCAAAATCTTTTTTTAATTTAGCAACTAAATTTTCGTCATGGAAATTATCTTCCACTAATTTGGCACAATAAGGGCAACCATCTTGATGAAAATAAATCATTATATGCTTGCCTTCATCAGTCGCTTCTTTTAGATCTTCAGAAAAATCCATAAACGAGACTTTGAGCCAATTAGGTAGTTCATCAACTATTCTTGCACCTAAAAATTCACCTTGCTTTTTATCCTCTTGAGCGGAGATATTGATTGAAAATACAAACAATAATATTAGTAATAAGATACGCATAAACTCTCCCCAAAGTTGTGTGATTAATACTTAGAATTGTAGACTGAAAACTATGTGAATGCAAATAAGCTAGCTATCGATATTTTCAATGCCTTTTTGTGGAATAAATAATCCGCAGCCCAGTAAGCGATGATCACCCAGGCCTTTTTCTTGCAATAAGACAGATTCGTCTTTTTTAAGGTCGGCCACCATTAATGATCTAGTGTGAATTGTACAACTATCTGTTTGAATATTATGCTCAAGACCTGCCATCATTTTTTTAACTTGAATACCCATTTCAGCTAATTGCTGATAGCATAATTTTAAAAAATCCTCTTCACTTAAGCTTTCTTCACAGGCCACTTTTTTGGCAAACAAAACAGGTAAATCACTCAACAGTCTATTACCGATGAATTTGACTATTTTGATTTCATAATCACCTAAATCAAGGATTCTGCCAACCAGTAACTCTGCATCTTTTAGGTGCTCCTGGTTAATACGTAAGGTAAGCTTTGAGCGTTTTGAAGGGTGATAGAATCCACCTGTTTTGCTTTGTTCCCAGCCATTGCCATCGGCCACACCAATATCATGAATGCCAGCATTAATATCGGCTAACCATGGTAATTCTCGAAGAAGGGCTTGTGCCAACAAAAAACTATGGTCCATTGGCAGTATTTTTGACTGGATTTTAAAGCTAACCTCTTGAATCCTCTCAGGAAGCGTAAAATGTTCTTCATTGGTGTCTTCTTGCCAAAACATACAAAATAATTGTTAAATGGATATCGTGTCATTATAGATGGAAAAATTACAGCAAAAACTCAACTATCAATTTAAAGACCTATCTTTGCTTAAGTTAGCATTGACGCATCGCAGTGTTGGTAAGAAAAACAATGAACGCTTAGAATTTTTAGGTGATAGTATTTTGGGTTTGGTGATTTCACGAGAACTATACAAGCGCTTTGCTCATATTGAAGAAGGCAAATTGTCACGCCTTAGATCGCACTTGGTAAGAGGTCAAACTTTAGCAAAATTTGGCCTTGCATTGAATTTATCAGAGATATTAATTTTAGGCTCTGGTGAGCTTAAAAGTGGTGGCTATCGTCGTGAGTCGATTCAGGCAGATGCAGTTGAGGCTATCTTTGGCGCAATTTTGCTAGATTCAGATTTGGAAACAATTAACACTGTTATTCTAGATTTGTATCAAGAACTGTTAAATGAGATTGATCCTAATGATTCACTTAAAGATCCTAAAACTCAACTCCAAGAGTATTTGCAAAAGCGTAGCAATGCCTTGCCTCGATATACGCTAACAAAAACTGTGGGGAAAGATCATAACGCTGTTTTTACGGTGAACTGTTTTCTTAAAGATCAGAATATTCAAATCGATCAAGATGCTAAAAGTATAAAACGCGCGGAACAAGCTTGTGCACAAGCATTGTTAGAGAGTCTAAAGGAGAATAAATAATGGGATTTCAAGCCGGATTTATTGCAGTTGTTGGTAAGCCTAATGTAGGTAAATCAACCTTGGTTAATGAGCTGATTGGGCAGAAATTATCAATCACTTCTCATCGCCCGCAAACAACTCGTCATCGTATTCATGCGATTGATACAACAGATCAATACCAAATGATTTTTGTAGATACGCCGGGTGTCCATATTGGAAATAAAAAAGCCATAAACGCCTACATGAATCGTGCAGCAAGTTCTAGCATTAAAGATGTAGATATGATTTTATGGCTATTAGAAGTGGGTAAGTGGACTAAGGAAGATGCCCGTGTTTTAGAGCATGTTTCGCAAGTCGATGTGCCTGTTGTTATGTGTATTAACAAAATTGATAAATTGTCATCACCTCAAGCGGTTTTGCCATTTTTGGAAAAAATCGCACAAAAATATCAGCCGACTGATCTTTTCCCGCTCTCGGCATTTCAAAAGAAAGATACAGCTGCATTAAGAACTTTAATCTTAAAACATTTGCCTGAACAAGAGATGATTTTTGATGCAGATTATATTACTGATCGTTCAGAAAAATTTGTTGTTGCAGAGTTTATTCGTGAAAAACTCATGCGTCATTTGGAAGATGAGCTACCATATGATTTAACAGTGGAAATCGAGCAGTATGAGTTAGACGGCAATATGCAACGCATTGCTGCACGTATTTTTGTTGAGAAAGAATCCCAAAAAAATATTGTGATCGGCAATAAAGGCGAGATGTTAAAACAAATTGGCACTGAAGCACGACAAAGTATCGAAGGATTTTTAGAGCGTAAAGTCTTTTTAAGACTTTGGGTTAAAGTTTCTACTGGCTGGTCAGATTCGAAAAGATCACTCGCTTCTTTAGGATATGATTAAAACTATATTTAATGGACTCAATTACACAATTTAGCTTAGGTGCAGCTATTGGGATTGCTGTTTCTCCAAAAAAAACAGCTAAAATTGCCTTAATCTCTGGATTATTGGCAACCATACCTGATTTAGATATTTTTTTAAAATATGCAGATCCTTTAACAAGTGTGATTAAGCATAGAGGATTCTCCCACTCTTTGTTTTATCTATCGCTGATCGCTCCATTGGTCGCATTTTTTTTACATAAGGTTTTTGGATTAATTAGTTATTCAAAATGGTTAATCTTAGCTTTTCTCACGCTAGTAACGCATCCAATACTTGATAGTTTCACAATTTATGGAACATCTTTACTGCTTCCATTTAGCGATTCTAAAATCATGATAGGGTCAATTTTTATTATAGATCCTATTTATACAATTCCATTAGTTGTTAGCGTTTTTTACTTATTTTTTAAACGAAAATTACTTTTTATTAAAAAAGTATCATTTAATACTATTGCGCTTTTTTTCTCGCAATTTTACTTATTGTTTACTTTTGCTATGCAACAACTAATTGTTCCAGATGGAAAAGCTTTTGCTACTCCTACACCTTTTAATAGTTTTATATGGAGAGTTGTTATTATCGAAGATGACATCATTAGACAATATTTTGTTGATATATTTGGTCGCAAAGGAGTCGATACAACTATTGCTAAAAATCATCAATTAAAAAAAATAGCGCCCGATTTAGTTAGCAAGTATTCGAATTTTTCAAGTGAATTTTATAATTTAAAAATAGAGAATAACCAACTGATTTTGCAAGATTTAAGAATGGGCACGATTGCTAATCCAGCTTTTAGTTTTGTCATTGCAACCTTTTCTGATAATACCTGGAAAACTGTAAAGCCTTATAGAGGGGAAAGAATCTTTAATACTGATGAGATGTTTGGGGATAAGCTTTTATGAGAAAAATCGAACTAAACTCAGCTTTTTTAATACATCGAAGGGCTTTTAAAGATAGTTCTCTGCTGCTTGATTTTTTAACGCTTGAACATGGCAAAATTAGACTAGTAGGCCGTGGTTTACGTAATTCTAAAACACAAATCCAAGTTTTCCAGCATCTGAAAATTTCTTATCATGGGAAAGGGGAGCTAAAAAGTCTTAGCCATTGGGAGGCGGACGATAGACCTAGACAGCTTAAGGGTGAAAACCTTATTTTAGGTATGTATGTTAACGAGCTCATTTCAAGACTTTTGCATGAGCAAGACCCTTATTTCGAATTGTTTGATATTTATAAAAAGTTTATCGAAAATTTGGCCACAATTGATACAGCATCAAGCCATTGGTTGTTGCGATTATTTGAGCATAACTTATTGCAAGAGTTGGGTTACGGTATAGACTTTTCTTACGATATATCAGGAGATGAAATTCAGCTAGATGCAAGTTATGAATATCAACATCAAGGTGGGTTTGCTCGAAGTCTAACAGGTAAAATATCAGGGAAATCAATTAACCAGTTGCTGGTGGATGATATTAATAACAAGCCAAATATAGAGCAACTTAAGGCTTGTCGAGATTTAAATCGCCAGAGACTAAACCCTTTGTTAGGTAGTAAACCTTTACAAAGTCGAGCATTATTTTTTGGAAAATAACTGATTATGAGTATTTATTTAGGCGTTAACATCGATCATATAGCTACCTTAAGGCAGGCACGTGGCACTCACTATCCATCTCCAATTGATGGGGCATTACTATGCGAGCAGTTTGGTGCTGACAGCATTACCCTGCATTTACGCGAAGATAGGCGTCATATTCAAGATGCTGATGTTGAAATTTTGCGAGAACAGCTCACCACTAAAATGAACTTAGAAATGGCAACAACTGACGAAATGATTGCTATTGCTGATAGAATCAAGCCAGAAGACTGTTGTCTAGTGCCTGAAAAGCGCGAGGAGCTAACCACAGAAGGTGGTCTTGAAGTTGCCAGCCAAATTCCAAGAATGACAGATGTATGCGCCCAACTGGCTGAATCCAATATTATTGTATCGCTTTTTATTGATGCGCAAAAAGATCAAATTGATGCAGCTCGTGAATGTGGTGCGCCAGTCATTGAGCTGCATACTGGACACTATGCTGATGCTCATGGCGTGGAGCAACAACAAGAGTTTGAACGCATTAAATCTATGGCAACTTATGCACATTCTATTGGGCTGCAAGTTAATGCTGGACATGGACTTACCTTGGAAAACACTATAGCAATTGCAGAGTTGCCTGAAATTGTCGAGCTTAATATTGGTCATTCCATTATTGCTAGAGCTGTTTTTGTCGGTCTTGAGCAGGCAACGCGTGAAATGAAAGAACTAATGCTTAAGGCAAGGCTATGATTTACGGTGTTGGCACCGATATTATCAATATCGAGCGTGTAGAGCATATTTTAAGCAAAAACAAAGATGGTTTCGTTAGACGAGTTTTGTCAGATCATGAACAATTATTGTTTGCTAACAAAGGCAATAGTGCGGCTTATTGCGCTAAACGTTTTGCAGCAAAAGAAGCATTTGCAAAAGCCTTAGGAACTGGCATTGGTAAGATTGTTAGTTTTCAGGATTTGACTATTCGTAACAACGACAATGGTAAGCCGTATTTCATTCCAAGTGAAAAGTTACGTCTTTATTTGGTAAGCCAAAATATCAAGCAAGCGCATTTAAGTCTGTCTGATGAAAAACTCAACGCAGTCGCATTTGTGGTATTGGAATTGGGTGAGGAAAATGAAGAGCAGTCAAAGGATTACGGCACAACTTTTTAATTAATATATTGACCGTATCCGGCTTTTTGCGCCTCTCTTTTAGTGCCATGACAGCCAAACTTTTGTGCTGTTTGATAGCCAGAAATAGCCATTGAATTTTGCTCTAAAATATTAACTGGTGTTTTATCCATGTCAAAGTGCTTGAGCGATCTATTCATTTTTTTTATACCTTGATAAGTAAGTCCGCCACAGTTTTCATTGTAATATTTAACCGCACCAATCACAACAAGCATTTCGTTAGGCGAAAGAGCATGGGCGTTAAAGTTTAAAGTTACAAAAATTAAGGCAACTATTTTTTTCATAAATTTCAACAAACTTTAGAGAATAACTATCTAAAGTTTACTACTTTTCGCTAAGAAAATTAAAAATTTATTAAGTTATTTTGAATAATGACATAGATAATTAACACTTACATCATCTTCAAGTTTATAGATTTTGGTAAAGGGGTTGTAAGTCATGCCAATCATGTTTTTTAGCGTTAGTCCAGCTTTTCTTGCATCCTCATCCATTTCACTTGGCTGGATAAACTTATCCCAATCATGCGTACCTTTAGGTAGAAGCTTTAGGACATATTCAGCGCCAATAATGGCAAACAAATAAGATTTAGTATTGCGATTAATAGTAGATAAAAATACCTGTCCACCAGGTTTAACAAGTGTTTCACAGGCTTTAATAATAGAACTAGGATCCGGTACATGCTCTAACATTTCTAGACAGGTAACAACATCAAATTGTCCCGCATGAGTTTTAGCTAACTCCTCAACAGAAATTTTTTGATAATCAACTTCTAATCCAGACTCTAATAAGTGTAGTTTGGCTACTTCAAGACCGGCTTCTGCCATATCAATACCACTAACAATAGCGCCTTCAATGGCCATAGCCTCGCTTAAAATGCCACCACCACATCCTACATCTAGAATCTTCTTCCCAGCCAAGGTATTATCACAACGCTCTTTTATATAGTTAAGACGAAGTGGGTTAATATCATGTAAAGGCTTAAATTCTGAGTTTTTGTCCCACCAGCGAGAAGCAAGAGCCGCAAACTTATTAATTTCTTCAAAATCTACATTACTCATAATGATTGGACCGCCGCTAACACTTCATCAACGTGGCCGCCAACTGCAACTTTATCCCAAGATTGTAAAATTTCACCATCGGAATTAATAATAAAGGTTGAACGCACAATGCCCATTTTTTCCTCACCATTGTTAAATTTTGATTGCCAAACTCCAAACGCTTCGCATAATGTTCCATCTTCATCAGCAATCAGTTCAAACGGAAATGATTGATTCTTTTTGAATTTTTCATGGCTGGCCATATTGTCTTTTGATACCCCATCGATAACAGTATTTGCATCCACAAAGGCTTGATAATTATCTCTAAAGTCTTGACCTTCAAGTGTGCAACCTGAAGTTGCGTCTTTAGGATAGAAATACAGTACAATTTTTCGTCCCTTAGTATCAGGAATGCTAACATCTAAATTGCTGGTTGCTTTGCAGTTGATGGCTGAAACTTTGTTCATAATAAATAATACTTTAATTAATAAAGCTTCATTTTATCACAGAGATACAAGCGCTTCCAAGACCTCGTTCGCATGACCTTTAACTTTAACTTTGTCCCAAGATTTAACAATCTTGCCCTCAGGGTCAATGATAAAGGTTGAACGCACGATGCCCATATATTCTCTGCCCATAAATTTTTTTAACTGCCACACACCAAATAGCTCACATAATTCACCTTGTTCGTCAGAAATGAGTTCAAATGGAAATTCTTGTTTAGCTTTAAACTTTTCATGCTTTGCCAGTGTGTCTTTTGATACGCCATAGATTACAGCATTTGCATCCACAAAGGCTGGATGATTATCTCTAAAGTTTTGACCTTCAGTGGTGCAGCCAGGTGTTGCATCCTTAGGATAAAAATACAAAACGATATGACGACCTTGAGGATCGGGAATCCTAACGTCTAAATTGCTAGTTGCACTACAGGTAATCGATTGAACTTTATTCATTGCTTGTATAATGGAGGGTTTAAAACCTTGATTTTATCATCCTTATGAAAAACATCCGTAATTTTTCAATTATTGCTCATATTGATCATGGAAAGTCTACGATTGCTGATCGTTTTATACAATTTTGCGGTGGTTTAAGTGATCGAGAAATGTCTGCTCAGGTGCTTGATTCAATGGATATCGAAAAAGAGCGTGGTATTACTATTAAGTCACAAAGTGTGACGCTAGACTACACCGCGAATAATGGTGAAACCTATCAGCTAAATTTTATTGACACCCCTGGACATGTTGATTTTTCCTATGAAGTTTCCCGCTCACTTTCAGCTTGTGAAGGCGCACTACTTATTGTAGACGCCTCCCAAGGAGTTGAAGCGCAAACTGTGGCTAATTGTTATACTGCACTAGATCAGGGTTTAGAAGTGGTATCAGTGCTTAATAAAATTGATCTTCCGGCTGCTGATCCGGATCGTGTGATTGAAGAAATTGAAGATGTTATTGGTATTGAGGCAACGGATGCAGTTCATGCAAGTGCTAAATCTGGCATTGGTATCCAAGATATTTTAGAACAAATTGTAGAGAAAATCCCTGCACCTAAAGGAGAGGTTGAAGCGCCAATTAAAGCGCTAATTATTGACTCTTGGTTTGATAACTATTTAGGCGTTGTTTCTTTAGTTCGAGTAATTGATGGTGAAATCAAAGCTAAAACTAAAATTAAAATATTTTCAAATGGTGAAGACCACTTGGTTGATGAGGTGGGTATTTTTACTCCTAAGCGTGAAAAAGCAGAGAGCCTTAAAGCGGGTGAAGTTGGCTACTTACTTGCTAGTATTAAAAATATCGATGGCGCGCCAGTAGGTGACACGATTACTGATGCTAAAAACCCTGTTACTAAGCCGTTAGAAGGTTTTAAGCCAGTACAACCACGCGTATTTGCCGGCTTGTTTCCAATTTCTGGTGAAGATTATGAAAAATTTCGCGACGCTTTAGCAAAGCTTCGTCTGAACGATGCTGCACTACAATACGAGCCAGAAAGCTCAGATGCATTAGGGTTTGGTTTTCGTATTGGTTTTTTAGGTTTACTGCATATGGAGATTGTACAAGAGCGTTTAGAGCGTGAGTACGATCTTGATTTAATCACTACAGCGCCTACAGTTATTTACGAAATTCTCGATACCAAGGGTAACATTCATCATGTTGATAGTCCCTCTAAAATGCCGGAAAATCAAGCAATTGCTGAATTTAGAGAACCTATTATTACCGCGAATATCTTAGTGACTGATGAGTTTGTTGGTGCCGTGATAAGTCTATGCGTAGAAAAACGTGGCGTACAAAAGAGTCTGACGTATTTGGGTAGACAAGTGCAATTAGTTTATGAATTGCCATTAAATGAGGTGGTTCTTGATTTTTTTGATCGACTTAAATCAGTTTCGCGCGGTTTTGCATCTATGGATTATCAGTTTGAACGCTATCAAGAGTCTGACTTAATTCGCCTAGATATTATGATTAATCAAGAACCTGTAGATGCTTTAGCGCTGATCATTCATCGAGATGATTCAGTAAGAAAAGGTAGGGAAATTGCTGAAAAAATGAAAGAGCTGATTCCGCGCCAAATGTTCGATGTTGCTATTCAAGCTTGTATTGGTGTGAAGATTATTTCACGTGCCAATGTTAAGGCGCTTAGAAAAAACGTGACTGCCAAGTGTTATGGTGGCGATGTTTCACGTAAGCGTAAATTGCTTGATAAACAGAAAAAAGGCAAAAAGCGTATGCGCAGTGTTGGACGAGTCGATATACCTCAAGAAGCGTTTCTGGCCGTCTTACATATTGATTAAGAGAGTAGGCGCTCTAAAACAAACTTAGTGCCATAATAAGCAACAACTAATAGTCCAAATCCAATTTGTATAGCGCTAATGGCTTGCTTACCTCGCCAGCCAAATACACGGCGCCCAATAACTAATGTTGCAAAAATTACCCAGGCAATTAGAGAAAGTATGGTTTTATGCATAAGTTGCTGAGCAAAAAAATCATCGATAAATATAAAGCCAGTTGCCAATGATAAAGTCAGCATATAAAAACCAATTCTTAAATTCTGAAAAAGTAATCTTTCCATGGTTTGTAAAGGCGGTAGTTTGTTAATAAATGTATTAATCGTATGCGCATGCAGATGACGTTCTTGAATTTTCAATAATATAGATTGACAAACAGCTAACGCTAAAAGCGCATAAGCTGTGATAGATAAAAAAACGTGTGAGGCAATACTAAGGGGGATTACTTTGTTATTGGTGTCTGGAAACAAAATACCAAGAATAAGTGAAAAAGCCACTAATGGATAGACCAAAATACCTAAGGCATGAACAGGTTTTGAAATAGAAGATAAAAATAACAAAATAGCAACCAACCAAGCCACAAAAGAGGCACTATTGGCTAAACCAAATACAACTCCTTGAACTGTCCAAAAGTTAGTAAATGTGAGTGTTTGAGCAATAATGGCAAAACTAATTAATAAAGAGGTAGTTTTTTGATGGGGATGTGCAAGTTCATTTTTGCTAAAAAAACGCATTAATAATAGGGCTGCAGCTAAATAGGCAGATATTGCAAAATAAGATAAAAACATAATTAACGTGTTGGATTAATACAAGCTACTATAATACGATAATTTGATTCAATAATAGTAATAATGTTTGATAATTTAACCGAACGCCTATCCAATAGTTTTAAAGCCTTACAAGGCAAAAATAAGCTCTCTGAAGCTAATATTAAAGAAGCCATTCGTGAAGTGCGTCGTGCACTATTAGAAGCTGATGTTGCATTAGAAGTAATTAAGGCTTTTTTAGATCGTGTGCAAGAAAAAGCGTTAGGACTTAAAGTTGGCGAAGGACTAAATCCTTCTCAAGCTTTTATCAAGCTAGTTGAAACCGAATTAACCGAAATTATTGGTGGTGAAAATCAAAGTCTGGATCTTAAAACTCAACCCCCGGCAGTTGTCATGGTGGCTGGCTTGCAAGGTGCAGGTAAAACCACTTCAATTGCTAAATTAGCACGCTATTTAAAAGAGCGTGAAAGTAAAAAAGTGTTGGTTGTAAGTGCTGATGTATATCGCCCAGCAGCTATTGCACAACTAGAAGTTTTAGCCAAACAAGTTGATGTAGATTTCTTCCCATCAGATGTTAAGCAAAAACCAGAAAAAATTGTTGCGGATGCTAAAAAACATGCACAAAATCAATTCTTTGATGTGTTGTTGGTGGATACTGCGGGTCGTTTACATGTCGATAATGAGATGATGGGTGAAATCCAAGCCCTGCAAAAGCAAGTCAATCCAATTGAAACGTTGTTTGTAGTTGATTCAATGACTGGTCAGGATGCAGCACATACAGCCAAAGCGTTTGCAGATAGTTTACCTTTAACAGGTGTTATCTTAACCAAAACGGATGGTGATGCACGAGGTGGTGCAGCGCTTTCTGTACGCCATATTACTGGCAAGCCTATTAAATTTTTGGGTGTGGGTGAGAAGATTGACGCACTTGAACCATTTCATCCAGAGCGTGTGGTTTCTCGTCTGCTTGGTATGGGCGACGTACTATCTTTGGTGGAGGAAATATCACGCAAGGTTGATCATAAAAAAGCTGAAAAATCGGTTAAAAAAATGGCCAAAGGTCAGTTTGATTTAGCCGATATGCGCGAGCAACTCTTACAAATGGAGCAAATGGGCGGTATGGAAGCGTTGATGGATAAAATGCCTGGTATGGGGCAAATACCTCAAAATGTTAAAAATCAAATGATGGGTGGGGTTGACACTAAACGCATGGTAGCGATTATTAATTCGATGACACCAAAAGAGCGCTCACATACCAAGCTCATTAAAGGTTCTCGTAAAAACCGAATTGCACTTGGCTCAGGCACGTCGCCACAAGACGTTAATAAATTGCTCAAGCAATTTGAAAAAATGCAAAAACAAATGAAAAAAATGGGTGGCGGAAAAATGCAGAAAATGATGGCCAAGATGGCCGGCATGCAAGGTGGTGGTGAAATGCCTGCCGGTATGCCTGATTTATCGAAAATGAAACTTCCTGGCATGGGTGGTGGTAATAAGTTTCCATTTTAAACCATTGTTAAAATTTTAGAAATTTTACGAATGCTGCCAAAAATACATAAGTTTTAATATTTAATCCTAAATTTTTGATTAAAAGCCCCTTAAAACCGCCTTTTAATCCTTAAAATTCATCTATTTTTCAAGGTGCAAGCAAGACTTGCATCTCAATGTTAAAAATTTAGGAAATAATCAAAATGACTATTTTTTATACTTAAATAACTAATATTTTTTTTGGTGATAGGCAGATTTTATAAAATTTGATTAAGCATAGTAAATTTATGCGATTGAAAATTTTAAAAAACTAACAAAACACTCAGTTCAGTATCCCCTTGAGGGGTGGAAGCAAAAATAAGACGCCGTTATTTTATGCGGTAGCGTGCTGATTGTGCATGCGCTTGCAATCCTTCTCCATCAGCCAAAGTAGCAGCAATTTCACCCAAGACATTAGCACCTTCATCAGACACCATAATTAAGCTTGATTTCTTTTGGAAATCGTAAACACCCAGAGGAGATGAAAATCTTGCTGTGCCAGAGGTGGGTAGCACATGGTTTGGTCCAGCGCAGTAATCACCCAAAGATTCACACGTATGACGGCCCATGAAAATAGCGCCAGCATGTTTAATACCATCCAACATACTTTGCGGATCTTCAACTGACAGCTCTAAATGCTCAGGCGCAATTTGATTAGATAGCTTGACAGCCTCATCCATATCTTGAGTGAGGATTAGAGCGCCGCGATCTTTAAGTGCTGTTGCAATAATATCTTGACGCTCCATGGTTGGAAGAAGCTTGGCAATACTTGCCTCTACTTGCTCGATAAAATCTTCATCTGGACAAAGTAAAATAGATTGCGCATCTTCATCATGCTCAGCTTGAGAGAATAGATCCATGGCAATCCAATCAGGATTAGTTTTGCCATCGCAAATAATTAAAATTTCACTAGGACCAGCAATCATATCAATACCAACCTGACCAAAGACAACACGTTTGGCAGTAGCTACGTAGATATTGCCCGGGCCGACTATTTTATCAACCTTAGGAATGGTTTGTGTGCCGTAAGCTAATGCTGCAACTGCTTGCGCGCCACCCACAGTAAAAACAGTATCTACACCTGAAATATAAGCCGCAGCAAGCACCAATTGATTGGTAACGCTGTCTGGAGTTGGCACTACCATAATAAGTTCTTCAACGCCTGCTACTTTAGCAGGAATAGCGTTCATCAGTACAGAAGAAGGGTAAGCGGCTTTCCCCCCTGGTACATATAGACCAACACGGTCTAATGGAGTTATTTTTTGCCCTAGCATTGTTCCGTTGTCTTCGGTATAAGTCCAGGTATCTTGTTTTTGTTTTTGATGGTATGTCTTTACCCGATCGGCAGCAGTTTTTAGAGCGGTTTTTTCTTGTTCATCGAGTGTATCGAATGCTTCTTTTAGGGTTGCTGTGTTAATTGACAGCTCGCCCATATTCTGAGCATTCATTCTATCAAATCGATTGGTGTAATCCACTAAAGCTTTATCACCAGTGTTGCGAATATTAGCAATAATGTCATCAACTGTTTGTGCAACTTCACTATTAGAAACGCTTTCCCAAGCGAGTAGTTTGCTTAAATTATCTTGAAAGTCTGAATGGCTAGAGTTAAGTTTTGTAATCATAGGTTTTTTTCAATGGCTTTAATCCACGCTTTAATAACTGTATTTTTAGTTTTAAATGAGGCGCTGTTGACTACTAAGCGTGAGCTAATATCTACAATATGGTCTAATGGGATAAGGCCGTTAGCTTTTAGGGTATTGCCGGTATCAACCAAATCCACAATGCAGTGCGACAAGCCAACCACAGGGGCAAGCTCCATCGCGCCATATAATTTGATGATTTCACAAGGCTGGCCTTTTTTCTCAAAGTATTGTTTGGCAGATTTTACGTATTTTGTTGCTACTTTTAAAACACCCGTTTGTTGATAATCTGGAGATTTAGCAGCCACCATAAGTTTGCATTTAGCAATGCCCAAATCCAACATTTCAAAAAGCCCATTAGCACCATGCTCAAGAAGCACATCTTTACCAGCAATACCCATATCGGCAGCGCCATGCTGGACAAAGACAGGCACATCAGTAGCACGAATAATAATCACTTTAACGTCATCAAGATTGGTGTCTAAAATTAGCTTACGAGAATTTAATTCTTCATCAGCTATTTCTAGTCCAGCTTTTTTTAATAAGGGTAGGGTTTGTTCTAAGATTCTGCCTTTAGATAGTGCTATGGTTAACATGATATTTTTTCTCTAATCTTGTATGCGTTCAATTTGAGCGCCTAGTAATTTTAATTTCTCTTCAATGGTTTCATAGCCACGATCAAGATGGTAAACGCGTTCAATCGCAGTTGTGCCTTTGGCAGCCAAGCCTGCAAGCACTAAAGAAGCTGAAGCTCTTAAGTCGGTTGCCATCAAGTTTGCACCTGTTAGAGATTTTACACCTTTGCAAATGACCGTGTTACCTTCTAAAGTTAGCTTAGCACCCATTCGAGATAACTCTGGAATATGCATAAAGCGATTTTCAAAGATGGTTTCAGTAATAGCTGATTGCCCATCTGCGATGCAATTTAGTGCACAAAATTGCGCCTGCATATCAGTGGGGAAATTTGGATAAGCGCTGGTTTTTACATTCACAGCTTTAGGGCGTTTGCCTTTCATATCAAGCGTGATTGATCGATCATCATAATCAATCGTAGCACCAGCCTCTTGGAGCTTGTTAATAATGGCTTGCATTGACTGATATCGAACATTTTTTAGTGTGACTTTGCCGCCAGTGATAGCACCAGCAATTAGATAGGTTCCTGCTTCAATACGATCAGGACAAACGCTATGACTGGTGCCAGAAAGATTGGAAACGCCTTGGATGGTAATAATGGACGTACCAGCGCCAGTAATTTTAGCGCCCATATTAATCAAGCAATTAACCAAGTCCACAATTTCGGGCTCTTGAGCGGCGTTATGAATGGTGGTTATCCCTTGTGCTAAGGTTGCTGCCATCAGGATATTTTCAGTTGCAGTAACACTGATTTGTTCAAAGTGGATATCAGTACCGATGAGTTGCTCAGTAGTTGCGTAAATATAGCCGCCTTTAACTGTAATTTTTGCACCAAGACTTTCCAATGCTTTTAGGTGTAAATTCACCGGGCGAGTACCAATCGCACAACCGCCTGGTAAAGAGATTTTGGCTTCTTTGTACTTTGCCAGCATTGGACCAAGTGCCAAAATTGATGCACGCATGGTTTTGACTAAATTATATTCACCCATGAGTTTGGTGAGTTTTGAGGCGTTTATATGTAAAGAGCTGTCAGATTCTAGAATAAACTCTCCACCCATATCCATGAGTAGTCTTAACGTAGTTGAAACGTCGCTCAGATGGGGAGTATTGGTGAGTGTTATTGGTCCATCGGCTAAAATTGAGGCGAATAAAATAGGTAAGGCAGCGTTTTTAGACCCAGCAATCTTAACTGTACCGTTAAGTGCTATGCCACCCTTAATAACCAGTTTGTACATTATTTTTGATTTAGCTTTTCAATAGTTTTTTGAATCAAGCTATCTAAACCTTTGCGCTTAATGTGAGAGTTAAATTGCGCATTATAATTTTTCACAACACTTACGCCTGAAAAAACCACATCATATATTCTCCAGCGTCCATCTCTAATCATTTTTAAAGTGATGACTAAAGGCTTGCTTTCGGCGTTAGCTTTAATTTCAAGATTAACTAAAGCTCTATTGTCTTTTCTTAAAACATTTTGCTGTAGCGCAATTTCTACATAATCGATGTCTTTGTATGAGTAAAGCATACCTACATAATCTTTAATCAAAGAGTGCTCAATGTAGTTAACAAACAATTGTTTTTGCTGAGCATTTAACTGATTCCAATGATCTTCAAGAGCAATTTGAGTGCTGGTTTCCATGGCAATATAAGGCAGAACTTTTATCTTGACTAGGCTTGTGGTATTTTCCATTGAAGCTTGTTCAGATTTTTTTAATTCTTTGAATGAAGAAAGTGCACTAAGCATAATATTAAGCGCTGCTGTACCAGGTGGATCAAGAATATCAATCACCTCTTGCTTTTCAATAGGAATTTTAGGAGCTTCCTCTTGTGCAAAAGCAAAGTTCATTTGCAGGATAGATAATATAATAAGAGCTGTTTTTATCATTATTTATAGTAAGAAATAAATTTTGTTTTTATTTTACCTTTTTCACTTATGTCTATTCAAGAAAAACTTGACAATCTAACGCAAAATTCTGGTGTTTATCAAATGCTGGATAAACAGGGTTTAGTCATTTATGTAGGCAAGGCTAAAAACCTAAAAAATCGAGTCTCTAGCTATTTTGTTAAACGACATGATAGTGGTAAAACTCGAGCACTTGTCGCTAATATTGATAGCTTTGAGGTGTTGCTAACTGAGACCGAAACTCAAGCACTATTACTTGAGGCAGAGCTGATTAAACAGCATATGCCTAGATACAATATTTTGTTAAAAGATTCAAAGAGTTACCCTTATATTGCTATTAGTAATGACAAACATCCTAGAGTGAGTTTTTTTAGAGGAAAAAAACAAGAAAAATGCCAGTATTTTGGACCATACCCCTCGGCTCATGTGGTGCGAGACTCTCTTGGGTTGCTAAAGAAGATATTTAAAGTAAGGCAATGCACTAATGCAACTTATAGATCTAGATCTAGAGCGTGTTTGGAGTATCAAATCGGTTTGTGTAGTGCGCCTTGTGTCGGGCATATTAACGATGAAAATTATCAGCAAGATGTCAAAATGATGTCTTTGTTTTTAGCAGGTAAGGGCAAGCAAACTTTAGATAAAATTTCTCAAAAAATGCAAATTGCATCAGCCAATCAAGAATTTGAGCTCGCTGCACACTTGCGTGACCAACTGATTGATTTAAGAAAAATTCAAGAGCGGCATGCGTCAAATTCTACTGCCGATATGGATGTTATTGCCGGCGTTCAGCAAGAAGGTGTGAATGCCATTGAGGTCTTGTTTATTCGTGCAGGCAAACAAGTGGGGCAGGAGTTTATTTTGCCTAAAAATTCATCTACGGAAGCTGTTGAAGTTGTTTTGAGTGCTTTTTTACCTTTGTATTATTTGGGTAAAGATACACCAAAGCAATTATTGATTAGCCATAAACTACTAGATAAGAAAGTCATTTCCAGTGCGCTTAATACGCATATTATTGATACTCCAAGCAAGGATAAAAAGCATTATTTAAATATTGCCAATTTGACAGTAAAAGAAAATCTTAAGCAAAATCTTTTAGCAAGATTTAGAAAAAAATCGACACTTGTCCATTTACAAAGTATTTTGAATTTAAAAAAACTGCCAGAAACCATGGAGTGTTTTGATATTAGCCATATGATGGGTGAATCCACAACTGCTTCTTGCGTTGTTTTTGAAAAAGGTGTGCCAAAGGTGAGTAAGTATCGGCAATTTGATATTAATAATATCACCCCAGGTGATGATTACGCAGCGATGAATCAAGTCATTTTTAGACGCTATTCAAAATTGTTAAAAAGCAATATGCCTTTGCCAGATTTAATTCTAATTGATGGTGGCTTGGGTCAGCTAAATCAAGCCATTATGGTGATGAATTCAATTGGCGTGGATGAGGTTCAATTAGTTGGTGTTGCTAAGGGTGAAAAACGCAAAGCTGGTTTGGAGACGCTAATCACTGTTGATCAGGGGCAAGTACATAAGATTAATCTGCCACCCCATGATCCAGCTCTTATGCTGATTAATCACATTCGCGATGAATCGCACCGTTTTGCGATTAAAAATCATCGGCTAAAACGCTCTAAAAATCGTACCACTTCGCCTTTAGAATCTATTTCTGGGGTGGGTAAATTAAGGCGAGCTGCACTGCTCAATTATTTTGGCGGACTCCAAGAAATCAAACAAGCGTCTGTTGATGAAATTCAAAAAGTCCATGGTATTAATTTAGCATTAGCGACTAAAATAGTCGAAACACTCAACGCATCTAGGTAGGAACTATGTTTTTAATTCGTCTTTTAATTATTGCTTTAATTGTTGGTTATTGTGTCTGGTTTATCAGCAATAAAGTATTAGGCAAAAATTTAAAAATAGCACGAGTGATTGCCGCAACTTTAATTGTTACGACAGTTATTTATCTGTTATTAGGCGGTTTGTCGTATTTGCTAGAAGGCTAATTTTTTGCTAAAGGTCATTGGCGCTTAAATGTAAGCCAATAACTCCAGCAACAATCAAAAGAATGCTAAAAAATTTCACAAAGCTAATAGATTCTTCGAAATACATAATACCAATCACAGTGATGAGTACTGTACCTAGTCCTGCCCAAATGGCATAAGCAATACCCATTTCAAACTTTTTTAAGGCCAAGGTTAAGGCGATAAATGATAAGGCATAGCAAACAAAGATTAGCACAGAGGGTAAGAGTTTGCTAAAACCATCTGAGAGTTTCATAGCAGTCGTGCCAGCCACTTCAAGAGCAATAGCCAATATTAAAAATAACCAAGCTTGACTCATGATGCTTTTTTGGAAATAAGTAGCGTGTTTAAATGGGCTGTGTGCTTGATAATTTTGTCAGTGACATTTACCAAAATTGACAAGTTTGACGCCTCCCAAACTGGCATATCGCGCATATGATCACCCATATAATCAAATCCCTTATGGCCAAAACGCTCAATAAGCTTATCAGCTTTATTGTGCGAAGATAGGTTGAAATCGGCATTACTAGCCATAACGTCATCAAACAAATTAATATATTTGGCAACCGTAAAAGCATAATCCTTGTGTGAGGCTGTTGCTAGAATAATACTTGAGCCTTGTTTCTTGCGCGTATGAATATAATCTAGTGTCTCTTGGATATAAGGAAGCGCACTAGGGTCGATTTCAAAGCGTTTAACCAATTGTTCTTTTAAATAGCCTTTGCCTTTAAAAAACCAAAATGGGTAGCGTAATATTAGCCAAGGACGTCGTTTAAGAGTGCCTATGGAAGATTCGTATAATAAGTCCGTGTTAATCAGGGTGTGATCCAAATCAACAATGAGTGGTATGTTTTGTTTCATTCTAATTCTCCCCATTTATCAAAGTAGCGTTCCAAATCAGCCTCTAGTCGGGCTAGGCGAATGAGTGCATCTTGCGATTCATCCGTTTGGAAAAATTCCGGATCTGACAGTCGCATTTGAATTTCCCCAATTTCGATTTCAGTTTTTTCAATTTTTTCAGGTAATTTTTTTAATTCTTGTTGTTGTTTATAGCTGAGTTTTTTAGGACTATTATTGGTTGATTTTTCAGCCTTTGGCTTGGACTTTGTTTTGGTTTTTTGTATCTCTACCTGCTCTTGTTTTTGACTAAGGTAGTCATCATAGCCACCCGCGTATTGGTTAATAACACCGTCTCCATCGAGTACCACCGTTGAGCCAACAACGTTATTTAAAAAAGTTCGATCATGAGAGATAAGAATTAAAGTGCCGTTGTAGCCAACTAGCATTTCCTCTAGAAGCTCTAAAGTTTCTACGTCTAAATCATTGGTTGGCTCATCAAGTACGAGTAAGTTAGCAGGCTGAGATAGAATTTTGGCAAGCATGAGTCGATTTTTCTCGCCACCTGAGAACATTCTAATAGGTGCCATGGCTTGCTTTCCAGTAAACAAAAATTGGCGCAAGTAGCCAATAATATGTTTGCTTTTACCACCAACATCAATGCGTTCACGACCGCCAGAAACAAAGTCCATGGCTTTCATGTTTGGATCAAGATTGTCGCGCATCTGATCAAAATAGGCAAGCTGAATGGTTTTTGAGCGCCGTATTGTGCCCTTGGTAGGCTGTAGTTCATCTAGTAGTAATTTTATAAAGGTAGATTTTCCACTACCATTACCACCAATAATGCCGATTTTTTCACCTTTGAGCACCAGCATTGAGAAGTCTTTAACTAGCTCCAAACCCGATATATCATAAGAGATTTTTTTAACCTCAAAAACTACTTTAGAGGCTCTATTTTCGTCTTCCAAAGCATGAATTTTGACGTTGCCTTTTTTGGCGCGACGATCAGTAAAAGATTTACGCATAGATTCTAAAGCCCTAACTCTGCCTTCATTTCTGGTGCGACGGGCTTTAATGCCTTGACGAATCCAAACCTCTTCCTGAGCCAGTTTTTTGTCAAAACGAGCATTGGCAATCTCTTCTGCATGAAGCTGCTCATCTTTACGTTTAACGTAAGCTTTATAGTCACACTCAAAGACGCTCAAATGTCCACGATCTAAGTCGAATACTTTATTAACAATGCCGGCAATAAAAGAGCGGTCATGGCTAATGATAACCAAAGTACCGTGATATTCCTTGAGCATGCGCTCCAAATCCAAAATAGCGGTAATATCCATATGGTTGGTTGGTTCATCTAATAGCAGCACATCTGGCTCTTGAATCAAAGCGCGTGCCAGCATCACACGACGTCTCCAGCCACCTGATAAAGTAGCCAGAGAGGTCTGTGGGTTTAATGAAAATCGATTAAGAATGGCTTCAATCTTATGTAGATATTGCCAACCATCGAGCTGGTCAATTTTTTGTTGAAATTCACCTGCCTTATCTAACTCACCATTGCTAATTAAGTATTGATACTGGGCGATAATATTGCCAATTTCTCCCAAACCTTCAGAGACAATATCAAACAGAGTTTTGTTGTTATCTTCAGGTGGCATTTGCTCCAAAAAGCTGATTTTTATGCCATTTTTAACTTTCAATTTGCCATCATCAGGTTCGATAGAGCCCGCTAAAATGCGCATAAAGGTTGATTTTCCTTCGCCATTTCGACCAATAAGTGCGATTTTGTCGCCTTTGAGAATGGTTGAGCTAACTTCATTGAGAATGGGTTTATCTGAAAAACTCAAAGAAATGTTGTCAAGTGTAATTAATGGCATGGGTCTCCTTTTACATCTCTTGAGAAGTGTAAAATCTAAGTTTTAGTGTTCATAAATAACGTATGCGAAATTTTACCCAAACCACAGCCCTAGTTAAAAGAGTTACTCTATGCATTGTGCTGTTAATTTGGCAGCCTGCTTATGCTGAAAGTATTGAGGCGAATAGTTTTAAAAGTAGCGTCAATGAACAAAGATACCGCAGTTTGATTGATGAAATCCGCTGTCCAGTATGCCAAGGACAGAGTATTGGTGGTTCAAATGCTGGCTTGGCAAAAGACTTGCGTGAGAAAGTACGTAAACTCATTGTTGATAATAAAACAGATGACAATATTCGTCAATATATGACTGAGCGTTATGGAGATTTTGTGGTGTTTAAGCCGCCGATGAACAAAAATACCTATTTATTGTGGTATGCACCGTTTGTATTTTTAGCACTCGGTTTGTTCTTTTTTATTCGCTCTTTAGGTAAAAAGTCTAGCGATAAAACTCAAGATATTGATACACAAAAAGCTAAGGATTTGCTTAAGTGAGTCAACAAGAATTATTCATTGCCACTCAAGGGCGTGGCGCAGTCGATATTACTAATCAGGTAAACAAGTGCCTTGCCAATTCTAAGGCGCAGCTATGCCATGTATTTGTAGCCCATACTTCTGCATCATTAATGATTACTGGTAATGAAGATGCTGATTTACTGCTAGATATTGAAGATTATTTTCAAAATCAGGTGGCAGACGCTGACCCAAGTTATCGCCACTGTGGTGAGGGAGATTTTGATATGTCGGGGCATATTAGATCAATTTTAACGGGCGAGTCTAAAACTATTCCTATGACTAATGGCGCACTTGCTTTAGGCAAATTTCAGAGTTTGTATTTGTACGAGCATCGTGCAGTTGACAATACTCGCAAACTAATAATAACCGAACTATGAGTAGCGAAACCGAATTAAGTGATTTAATGGTAAGTGCCTACACCCACCAAAAAAACAATGAGCTTTCATTAGCTATTCAAGCTTGGAATGGGCTTATTAACCATGCGGATGCAGATGAAAACCTTAAGGCTAATGCCTATTTGAGCTTAGGTAATCTACACCAATTACAAGGCAATGATGATTTAGCGATTGAAAGTATGTCAAATGCCATTAGAGCGAATCCAAATAGCGCTGAGGCTTATTTTTGTTTAGCCTATTTAGAGCAAGAAAAAGAAAATTTTGACTCGGCTATAGAATATTTTAAACAAGCTATTGCTCTTAAAAATACAGATAGTGGCGCGTTTAACAATTTGGGCAATTGTTATGATCGACTAGATCGAAGTGAAGAAGCGATTAAAGCTTATTCACAAGCAATTAGTCTAGATAAAAATTATATAGCCGCGATTTACAATCGCGGCAATGCCTATATAAAATCTGCACGAGATGATTTAGCGCTGAATGATTTAAATAAAGCTATTGAATTGGATGCAAATTTTTATCAAGCCTATTATAATCGTGGCACTTTGCACAAGCGACTAGGCAATTTTACTCAATCTGAGCAAGATTTAACTAAAGCCAAAACGCTAGCACAACAAGAATTAGAACATAAAACACAACATTAAAACCATGAGTGACCAAGACGACAATAAGCTAATTGCTGAGAGAAAATCAAAATTAGAAGTATTAAGGCAAGCGGGCAACCCATTTGTTAATGATTTTCAACCTGAGCATTTGGCACAAAATATATTAAATGATTATAACCATTTGTCGAAAGAGGCTTTAGAAGAGAAATCTATTAAAGTTTCGATTGCAGGGCGCATGATGCTAAAGCGTGTTATGGGTAAGGCAAGCTTTGCAACCGTGCAAGATTCCAGTGGAAAAATTCAGATATTTGTTACTCGCGATGAGCTGCCAGAAGGTTTTTATAATGAGCAGTTTAAAAAGTGGGATATTGGTGATATCTTAGCAGCAACGGGCACTTTGTTTAAAACCAATGTAGGTGAACTTTCAGTGCGTGTTGATAGCATCAAACTACTAACCAAATCACTCAGACCCTTGCCTGAAAAGTTTCATGGTTTGTCAGATCAAGAGATTCGCTACCGCCAGCGTTATGTTGATTTAATTACCAATGAGCAAGCGCGACACACCTTTAAACGCCGCAGTGCGATTGTCTCCTATATTCGCCAATTCTTTAATGATGCGGATTTTATGGAAGTTGAAACTCCGATGCTACAAACCATTCCTGGGGGTGCGACGGCTAAGCCATTTGAAACGCACCATAATGCACTGGATATGCCAATGTTTTTGCGTATTGCGCCTGAGCTTTATTTAAAGCGCTTGGTGGTTGGTGGTATGGATCGTGTATTTGAGATTAATCGTAATTTTAGAAATGAGGGTTTATCAACACGTCACAATCCAGAATTCACCATGATTGAGTTCTATCAAGCTTATGCGACTTATCATGATTTAATGGATTTAACTGAAAAGTTGTTTCGCGGTATTGCTGTGGATGTCTGTGGTAGTTCAAACATTCACTATCAAGGCGATGATTTTGATTTCTCTAAGGCGTTTGATCGTATCAGTGTGTTTGATTCTATTCTTGAATACAATCCTAGCTTTAAGGCGGAGGATTTAAATGAGGCTAACGCTAAAGCAACGGCTGAAAAACTAGGTATTGAAGTCAAAGAAAACTGGGGTTTAGGTAAAATTCAAATTGAAATTTTTGAAAAAACAGTTGAAGAAAGGCTTATGCAGCCAACTTTCATTACTGAGTATCCCACAGAAGTCTCACCATTAGCAAGGCGTAATGACGATAATCCATTTATTACCGACCGTTTTGAATTATTTATTGGTGGACGTGAAATTGCTAATGGCTTTTCTGAGCTTAATGATGCTCAAGACCAAGCTGAGCGTTTTAAAGCGCAAGTCGCTGAAAAAAATGCGGGTGATGATGAGGCGATGCATTATGACGCCGATTATATTCGTGCACTAGAATACGGCATGCCACCAACAGCGGGAGAAGGTATTGGTATCGATAGATTGGTTATGCTATTTACTGATTCTCCATCCATTCGTGATGTGTTGTTGTTTCCGCACATGAGACCAGAAGTTAAGTGAGTACACCAATTTTAACCATCGATGGCCCAAGTGGCGTTGGCAAGGGAACGGTTGCTCGCGTTATCGCCCAACAACAAGGCTGGCACTTATTAGATTCAGGTGCTATTTATCGTGCTTTTGCATTGGCAACCGATAGTAGAGGTGTTGATATTGCAGATGAAAGCGCTTTAGAAGAAATTGCCCAAAATCTAGACTTATCATTTAAAACCCACTTAGATAGCGAGCTAGTCAGTGTTTATTTAGATGGCAAAGATGTATCCAAAATTCTACGCACAGAGCAAACAGGCGAAATAGCCTCTAAAATCGCCTCAATTGGTGTAGTTCGCGCAGCACTTTTGAAGCGCCAGCAGGACTTTGCAGTAGCGCCTGGTTTGGTAGCTGATGGACGTGATATGGGCACTGTTGTTTTTGAAAACGCACCATTTAAAGTTTATCTCACAGCCAGCCCCCAAGAGCGTGCTAATAGACGTTTAAAACAATTGCGCGCGCAGGGGCATGAGGGTATAATATCGCAAATCTTAGCAGAGGTAGAAGCGAGAGATGCGCGCGATAGTTCGCGTCAGCATTCTCCACTAAAGCCTGCAAAAGATGCGCTCATTATTGATACCACTGAGTTATCATTAGATGAAGTAATCGCTCAAGTGAGCGAATTGGTTAAAGCTTAAGCGGTTAAGCTTTATAAATAAACTAACCCGATATGCATTAGGCGGACACCGTAAATAGCCTAAAAAATTACCGGTCAATATCAAAAAAAAAGAAGAAAATATGTCAGAATCATTTGCTGAACTGTTTGAAAACAGTGTAGAACAACAAAACGTAAAAGTAGGTGCCTTATTAATGGGTACTGTAGTTAGTCTTAATCGTGAAAAAGCGATTGTAAACGTTGGACTAAAATCAGAGGGTTTTATCTCTCTAGACGAATTTAAAAACCCAAAAGGTGAGTTAGAGGTTGCAGAAGGCGACGTAGTAGAAGTCGCTCTAAAATCAATCGATGACGGCCTGGGTAACACACTCTTGTCACACGCAGATGCGAAGCGCATCAAGCTGTGGCAGTCTCTAGAATTAGCAATGAATTCTAAAGAAACGGTTACTGGTATTGTTACTGGTGCGGTTAAAGGTGGACTGACAGTTGATATTGGTGTAGTTAAAGCATTCTTACCAGGTTCATTGGTTGATGTGCGCCCTGTGAAAGATTTCTCATACCTAACAGGTCAAGAAATTGAAGCGGTCGTGATCAAAATGGACGAAGTTAGAAATAATATTGTAATTTCTAGAAAGGCTGTTATGCAAGAAGCTAATTCAGCTGATCGTGAAGCATTACTGGAAACACTTGAAGAAGGTAAAGAAATCGAAGGTATCGTTAAGAACTTGGCTGATTACGGAGCATTTGTTGATCTTGGTGGTGTTGATGGATTACTACATATTACAGATATTTCTTGGACGCGTGTTAATCACCCATCTGAGAAGCTTACAGTTGGCGATAAGATCAAAGTTAAAGTTCTTAATTACGATAAAGAGAAGATGCGTGTATCACTAGGTCTTAAGCAGCTTTCTGCTAGTCCTTGGGATAGTATTTCAGATCGCCTACCAATTGGCAAGAAAGTAACAGGTACCGTTTCTAATTTAACAGATTATGGCGCGTTTGTGCGTATTGAAGATGGCGTTGAAGGTCTAGTTCACGTTTCAGAAATGGATTGGACAAATGCCAATGCACGTCCTTCTAAGATTGTTAAGCTTGGCCAAGAAGTTGATGTAGTTATCTTAGATGTGCAAGAATCTAAGCACCGTATTTCATTGTCAATGAAGCAAGCATTAGAAAATCCGTGGGAAGCGTTTGAAGCAACTCAAAACAAAGGCGACAAAATTATCGTTAATGTTAAGTCAATTACTGACTTTGGTTTATTTGTTGGCTTACAGGGCGGTATCGACGGTCTAATTCACCTAGCTGATATCTCTTGGGATAAGCAGTCTGCTGAAGAGTTAGTGGCAAATTACTCTAAGGGTCAAGAGCTAGAAGTTGTTATTCTAAATATTGATGCAGAAAAAGAGCGTATTTCTCTAGGTATTAAGCAGCTTTCTGAAGATGACTTTATGCAATATGCTTCTGCTAACAAGAAGGGTTCTATTGTTAAAGGTACAATCTTAGAAGTTGATCCACGCGGTGCTGTAATCCAGCTTGCTGATGATATTACTGGCTACTTAAAAGCTGGTGAAATCTCACAAGAGCGTGTTGAAGACGCAACAACAGTACTAAAGACAGGTGCAGAAGTTGAAGTGGTTATCATGAATGTTGATAGAAGATCTCGTAATGTTTCAGTTAGTATTAAAGCTAAAGATTCAGTTGAAGAGCAAGCAGCTATGGCAGACTACAATAAGCAGTCTTCAGATGAAGCGGCGGGTTCAACATTAGGTGACTTGCTTAAGCAAGCAAAAGATAAGTAAATCTTATTGATAAGAAGGCCGCTGAGTAGCAATACAAGGCGGCCTTTTTTTATGGTGAAATCATGAAAAAAACTGATTTAGTTCAAATCTTAACTGAAAATAACAATCTGCAAAAATCTGATGTTAAATTAGCAGTCGATTGTATCTTAGGAGAGATTACTCAGTCGATTGTATCGGGCGAAGGCGTTGAGATTAGAGGTTTTGGTGGTTTTGTGAAAAAACATCGAAAAGCTCGCCAAGGCATTAACCCAAAAACCAGTGAAAGAACTCAGGTTGAGGAAAAATATGTGCCATTTTTTAAGCCAGGGAAAAGCTTAAAAGAAATGGTAAATAAAGACTGATTTTTGATTGTTTTTAAATTGAGATAATGTATAATTTCACATTTTGCATTTAGTGTTGAAAAAACCAATAGGGGGCGTTAGCTCAGTTGGTAGAGCATCGGACTTTTAATCCGCTGGTCGAGCGTTCAAATCGCTCACGCCCCACCATATTATCAAAGGCTTTCAAGCGATTGAGAGCTTTTTTTTCGCCTACAAAAATAGGCGTTTTTTTTACTGCATAATTATCGTTTAAAATGAAAAATACTGAAGTTGTTTCATATGCTAACACACAATCTAGTGAGCCGTTTTTATCAACACTCATTGAATGGGCATCTTTTCCAGGAAACTGGATTGTATCAACGCTTGCCAATATGGATATTGGCGTATATTTAGGTTTTTCTGAAGCGGATGTGGATGGCGTGTTATCTATTGCCATGTCAGTGGTTTTAACCCCTCTAATTATCTTTTTGCTTATCTATCCTTTTAAGAATCTAATTGATGTCATCTTGCATTGCGCCAGGCATGAGCAAAAAAAAGACAGAATTAAATGCAAAACTGGTTTTTTAGTGTTGGTGTTATTTTTACTGGCATTGATAGTTAAACAATATCCCATTGAACCTTGGATTCAAGATAGTGCATTTGTCATATTTGTAATTTCTTGGCTTGTTTGGTTTTCACAAGGCAGGTGGTTGAATAAATAGTATTCATCCCTATATAGTAAATAAGCCAATTTTAGGCAACTGTAAAACCGTAAATTTTTTATCATTAATTAACCCCGGCTTTAGCCACTAAAGGAGACCCCATGACTGTAAAAAAAGATGCTGTAGTTGAAATGCATTACACCCTAAAAAACGATGCTGGTGAAGTACTCGACTCATCTCAAGGTAAGGAGCCTATGCCTTTTATTCAAGGCCATGGTAATATTATTCCAGGTCTGGAAAAAGCGCTTGAGGGTATGAAAGTAGGCGAGTCTTGTGACGTGTCTGTTACTCCTGAAGATGCCTACGGCGTTCATCATGAAGAAGGCATTCAAGAGATTCCAAAAGAAGCTTTACAAGGGATTGATAATATAGAAGTAGGCATGGAGCTTCAATCACAAGATGAGCAGGGAAATCCATTTATCGTTCGAGTTGAGAAAATTAATGAAGAGACTGTAACTATAAATGCTAATCACCCACTAGCTGGGGAAACGCTTCATTTTAACGTCAGTATTGAGAACGTGAGAGAGGCAACTGCTGATGAGTTAGAGCACGGCCATGTACATTCAGGATCTTGTTCTCACTAATTAGTTGATCAACACACAATGAATCAAGAGCAGTCTTGTCCATTGTGTGCTACTAAGTCGACTCAATTATATTATTCAAATGAGAATTTAAGCTACTTGCAATGCTCTAATTGCGAGCTAGTTTTTTTACCTAAGCGTTTTCATTTAAATAATATTGACGAAAAATCTCGATATGACCTCCATCAAAATGATGCAGCAGATATCGGCTATCGACAATTTTTATCTGCAGTTTTTACGCCAGTTGAGCAGCATATTTCCTTGAATGCAAAAGGTCTAGATTTTGGTTGTGGTCCAGGACCAGTACTTTCGCTTATGTTTGAAGAGAAGGGCTTTTCGGTGGATTTATTTGATAAATTCTATGCCGATAATGCTCATGTTTTTAACAACCAGTATGATTTTATTACTGCCACAGAGGTGGTGGAACACCTAGATGAGCCAGAGAAGGAATTATCTCGTTTATACAATATGCTTAACAGTGGCGGCGTTTTGGCGATTATGACCAGTATGCTAACTAAAGAGATTGATTTTTCTACTTGGTATTATAAGTCTGACCCCACGCATATTTGTTTTTTTAGTCAAGCCAGTATGTACTACTTGGCAAAAAAATGGGGTGCAGATGTTAAATTTTTTGATCAAGGCGTGACCCTTTTTTACAAATGAAGAAAATATGGATTTTTGTTGGTTTAAGTGGCGCACTAGGAGTTGTTGTAGGAGCGATGTCGGCGCATTTATTGGCTGATATATTAAGCGTTAAAGAATTAGCTAGAGTTCAAACTGCAGCAACTTATCAGCTATACCACACAATTACCTTGGTGGCATTATGCGCTTTTTATCTGTTCAAGCCTTCGTCTATTGTTAAGCTTAGCTGTATTTTGTTTGTTTGGGGTATTGTGCTGTTTTCTGGTAGTTTGTATTTGTATACAGCAAGCTATTATCAGCCTTTAGTATTTTTAACACCGATAGGCGGACTGTTGTTTATCATTGGCTGGCTTAATTTAGTAAGGTTAGCCTTTAATAAATTGCATTAAAAAACCAAAAAAAAAAGCCTGCAAATGCAGGCTTTTTAACGACTAAAGGTAATACTTAAAAAGAGCCTTCTTTGGCACCTTCGATAATAGCATCCATTTTTTTTGCTACATCCGTTGCCGGACCAAGAGCTGAATCAGGTAAGTTCATTGCCTCCATGACATCAACATTCATACTTATCATTCTAATTTTGCCATCTTTACCTTCAACTACAGCAATACGACATGGCAAAATGACAGCGTAACGATCGTCAATATCGGCAATTTTTCCGGCAGTAGCGGCGTCACAAATATTATGAATACTAAGATGACGATAAGGCTCGCCTGTTACGTTTGTAATTTGCTCGCTAAGTGGAAACATTGCCACATGCAAAATAGATTCATTGGTCGCCATGGATTTAATTGATTGATCCACTTCAGGGCCACTGATACCTTCATCAACTTCAGTCACTTGCACCATTTGCAAAAACATTTCTGGGGTGATTTTAGTCGGCTTATCATTTGTTATTGATTGAGCAGCCTCTTGCAAAGTGTCGCCTGCCGACTTGGCAGCATCCATGGGATTAAACTGTTGATTATGCCAATTGTAGCCATTATTAAAAGGGCGCATATTGTTAGTATTAAATGGTCCAAAAGAATTTGAGCCAGTATTAAAACTAAATGGTTGTGTACCTGTATTAAAACTAAAAGGATTGTAGTTATTGTTATTCCAAGGTGAAAAAGTTGAATTGTTTGGAAATGTATTAGAATAGTTATTGTTACTCCAAGGGCTCCAATTTTGTGCATTAGCAAAACTCATCGTAAGTGAACTGGTAAGCGCTAGAATAATAGGTAGCTTTTTCATGTTTTTATCTCTCCTTTTGGTTTATGATTTAAATTGTAAAGTGTAGCATAACAAGATACTATATGTGATAATTAACCTTATTAATTTTAAACGTACACATTATGATCAAACAACTTTTAAGTATTGTCGTCTTATTTGCTTCACTTAACGCCCAAGCCGATATTGGTATTATTGATGGTAACAAAATGCTCGAATCCGTCAATAAACAAATTGTAAATATTAATACTGAGGAGTTAAACAAAATCCTTAACGAAGATCCAAACGTTGTGCTGATTGATGTGCGCTCGCCATTTGAACTTAATTATACCGGCACGATTAAACGTGGCCAAAATGTTAATATTGTGCGAGGCTGGTTGGAGTTTCAAATTGCCGATCATGTTAAATCAAAAGATACGCCAATTATCGTCTATTGCGGGCGTAACTTGCGCTCACCACTTGCGGCCAAAACATTAGAAAACATGGGTTATACCAATGTTAAAAATTACGCTGATGGGTTCTTTGCTTGGAAAGAGGAGCTTAATCCTGTCAGAATTAGCGATTATGAGCCAAACAATATTTTGTATAGATTGCCGATGGAAGTAGCAGAAAATGTCTATTCTGCGATTGGTGCCACACAGCCGTATACTTACGAAAATGCCTACCATAACAACAATTTATCGTTTGTTGTAACTACCGACGGCGTACTAGTATTTAATGCAGGTGGTAGCTATCTAGTTGCTAAAGCCTTGCACGATGAAATCAAAAAAGTCACTGATCAAAAAGTCAAATACGTAGTGCTAGAAAACTCACAAGGCCATGCAATTTTAGGCTCAAACTATTGGAAGGAGCAGGGTGCTATTGTTATCGCACATGTAGAAGCAGACAATGAGATTAAGCATATAGGTGGAGATATTTTTGCGCGTGCTCAACGTGTACAAAAAGACAAATTAATTGGCACTAAGCTAATTAGACCGGATGTTACCTTCGAAGAGAAAATGAATTTACCAATGGGTGATACACAAATTGAGTTGTTGCATATTGGGCCATCACACTCGCCTGATGATATTCAATTATGGTTGCCTCAGCAAAAGTTACTCATTAGTGGCGATAGCGCTTTTAATGAGCGGATGTTGCCAATCTTCCCGCATACGAATGTTTCAGGTTGGATCAAAGCTTGGGATGAAATAGAAGCCCTAGATCCTGAGATAATTATTCCAGGTCATGGTGAGCCAACTGATCTAGCAACAACCACTAAATTTACTAAAGATTATTTAGTTTATATGCGCGATGAAGTTGAAAAAGTGCTAGAGGATGATGGTGGCTTGTACGAAGCTTATAACATTGATCAAAGCATGTTTAGAGATCGTGGCACTTACCGCGAGCTGCGTAAACAAAATGCTGAGCGTATTTTTAAGCAAATGGAGTTTGAATAAAGCGCAATAAAGCCTATTTTAATTTAGATTTTTTTCCAAACCAAAATTCGATTATTTGCTGGCATTTCATAATCATTAATCAAGGTTAATTCAGCTTTTTTGGCCAACTCATTGAGCGCTTCAAAATCACGAATGGCGCTTTGCGGATTTTGTTGTGCTAGCCATAAATCAAAATCAGCGTTGCTGGCGCTAGTGTATGCGTTGTTATAATTAAACGGCCCATAAAGAATAAATAAGCCGTCTTTATGGAGTGCGGTGCCAACACCTTGGAAAAAATTAATCACCATCTCCCAGCTCATAATATGCGTAGTATTGGCAGAAAAAATAGCGCTGTATTGTTTAGTTGGCCAGCTAGCATCTACATTAAGCTCCAGTGCTTTAGGCGTGTTATTTAGTTGGTCGTCTGCTATCCAAGCGTTAACACTATCAAGGTATATTGCTTGGTCGCTTGCTTGCCAAACAAGATGTGGCAGCGCTTTGGCAAAATACACACAATGTTGGCCTGTGCCACTGCCTATTTCTAATACTGATGTGGCGTTGCTAAGCAGTGGTTTTATAATTGCTAAAATTGGGTCTTTATTTTGATCGCAAGCAGGCGAGTATTGCTTCATGAGTTTTTATAGGGATTATGAGTATTAACTTGTTGTATGTATTGTGCAATATGTTCGGCTTCTTGTAGGCAAAAATGCTTAATAGGCTCTTTAAATTCCTCATCTTTAATCCAATGTGCGGATTGAGTGAGCGTAGGGGTAAAGCCTCGAGCAATTTTGTGTTCGCCTTGAGCGCCAGGCTCAAAAACCTGAAGCTTGTTTTTAATCGCGTAGTCAATACCTTGATAATAACACGCCTCAAAATGCAGATAATCTACTTGCTCCAAACAGCCCCAATGGCGACCATATAAATGAGTATTACTTTTAAACATGAGCGATCCAGCGATGCATTCACCCTCTAAATCGGCTAAAAAAAGCAACACCTGATCGGGCATAGTTTTGGCTATGGTTTTGAAAAAATTAAGATTTAATGTCGGTATCCCGCTTTTTTCCATGAACGTTTGATTGTAAAAATTTGAGAAATTTTGCCAATCAGTCTCGTTAGCGCTGTTTCCATCTAATTGACGAATAACAACCCCTGATTTTTGCACCTTTGAGCGCTCTTGACGGATATTTTTGCGTTTTTTTTGCTTTAAATTGGCTAAAAAATCCTCAAAAGTCTCATAATTTCGATTTTTCCAATGAAATTGACAATCATTGCGGATAAAGAGAGATTTTTCCTTAAAAAAATCAATTTCATTGTTAGGAAAAAGACAATGGAAACTACTTGCATTAATTTTTTCGCAAATTTTGAAAATCGTCTTTAAAAGTACAGGAAAAACCCGCTTTTCATCAATCTCTTTTGCTAAAAAGCGCACGCCACTTGCCGGCGTATAAGGAATAGCTGAGGTAAGCTTTGGATAATAGTTTAGTCCGTATTTTTCGTACGCATTGTGCCAAACATGATCAAAAACAAACTCGCCGTAATTATTGTATTTTTCATACAAAATTGCAGCGCCAATTAATTGCTCATTTTCTTTTACAACAATATGTCTTGGGATCCAGCCAAATTTTTCACCCACACAGTTGCAAGTTTCTAACGCTGTTAAAAATTCATGCTTGCAAAAAGGGTTGTTATCATTAATCAACGCATTCCAATCTTCACGACGAATACTGTCAATTTGATCGATGACTTGAATTTCCATTTAGGCGCTAATTAATTGCAGGTAATTATGGTAGCGTAGAGGATGAATAGTGCCAGCTTCTACTGCTGTTTTGATGGCGCATTTAGGCTCGTTAATATGCGCACAATTTCGAAATTTGCACTGACCAATAAACGGCTTGAACTCTTTAAATCCATTTAAAATCTCTTTATCAGTAAGCTCGTCGATCTGGAACTCGCGAACACCTGGAGAGTCAATCAAATCACCGCCTGAAGGAATATGATAGAGCGTGGTATTAGTGGTAGTATGTTTGCCTAGCTTACTCTTAGTAGAAATCTCATTTACCCGTAAGTTTAGATCGGGAATCAGCTCGTTAATCAGCGAGGATTTGCCAACGCCAGATTGGCCTAAAAAAATATGCGCTTTATGGTTGAGCTGTGTTTTAAAATTTGCAACGTTGGTTTGTGCTTTAACACTTAAATAATGCACTGAATAGCCAGCAGATTCGTACATTGAAAAATCTTGTTTCACTTGCTCAAAATTATCAGATAATTCAATTTTATTAACCACAATGTTAATCGGCAAATTGGCGTTTTCAGCCACCACCAAATACCGATCAATCAGCTCAAATTGATAATGTGGCTCAATCGCCACCACCAGCCATAGCTCGTCAATATTAGCAGCAATAATTTTTTGTGAGCGCATTAGTGAATTATCGCGCTTGATTAATGCAGTCACAATACCTTCGCCATTGTCTGTGGCTTGGAAAAGCACTTGGTCGCCTGCTACTGATAGCTCAATATTGCGCCTAGCGGTGCATTGATACAGTTCACCCGATTCGCTCTCAACTAGTAGTCGCTGACCATAGCGCGTAATCACTAAGCCGGTTTGTGCATGGTTTGCGTCTAATTCTAGCTCGCTATGATCATCTGAGGCGCGATTGGCTCTAGCAATACGCTCAGCTTGAATTTTTTCAATACGCCATTTCTGGCGTCGAGTTAGGCTCAATTATTCTTTAAGATGATAGTACTGGTTGTTTAGGTAATCTAGTACAGCTTTTTCCTCTTCAGGGAACCAGCCTAACTCGAAGTTAGTCACACACATGCTAACTTGTCTACGCAAATCAAATAGCGTAGCCATCTTGGAATTATCACGTGTGTAGAATGCTTCATCATGAGTAGCTATATGACATGCAACGCATGCCTCAGCATGAAGTTCTTTGCCATCTTCTTCGGCAAAAACAAGAGTGTTTGTTAGTAGTGTGGTTGCTAGTATTATTGCTTTCATATCTTTCTCCTTTATTTTGCAATAAGTATACCGTTTATTTTTCTAAAAAGAAAAACTCAGTATTTAAATATTCGCGAGTATCTTGAATGTCCTGTGCATTCCAATTCAGACGAAAATAATCGCTGCAAGCACCAATCATATTGCCTAGTTCGTCTTTGCTAGTCATTTCATTCCATCCCAGCGATTCATAAGGCATGTGATGGCATTTGGCACAACTTTCTTCATACAAAAGCTTACCGTCTGCAATATTTTGCACAGCCCAGCTAAGACTAGGCAGTAAGAATAAGCTTAGAAGGCTAGCTTTCAGAAGCCTTAAGATGGTTAATTCGAATCGATGCACTTGGGTGTGAATCATGAAAAGCAGAGTAGAGTTTATCGGGAGTAAGTGTTGAGGCGTTATCACGATAAAGTTTAACCAAGCTTGATACCAAATCCTCAGCATGCGTATGTTTGGCAGCAAAAGCATCTGCCTCAAATTCATGCTTGCGTGACAGTGCGTTACTAATTGGTGCAATAAAAAAGCTAAATACTGGAATTACCAGCATAAACAAAACAAGCGCTGTATGGTTAGATGGATTTTCAATACCTAGTCCGTTAAAAAACCATAGCTGGGTGATTAAGTATCCAAGAAGAGCCAAGCCTAGTAGTGAAATAGTAAACGAAGAAATCATATGCTTGCGAATATGCTTATGATGGAAATGCCCCAATTCATGCGCCAAGATTGCCTCTACTTCTTTATCTTCCATGCCTTCTAGAAGCGTGTCAAAAAACACAATGCGTTTGTTTTTGCCAATACCGGTAAAGTAGGCATTACCATGAGAGGAGCGCTTAGAGCCGTCCATCACAAAAACACCATCACTCTTAAAACCAGTGCGTGTTAATAGGTTGTCAATTTTTGCTTTAAGCTCAAGATTATCCAACGGTTTGAATTTGTTAAAAATAGGTGCAATATAACTTGGATAAAGCCAAAACATTAATAATGAAAAACTTGTTAATACTATCCAAACATAAGCCCACCAAAGCTCGCCCATCTCGCTCATTAGCCACAAAATAGCGTAAACAAGCGGCAAACCGATAATAAGCATTAAGATAAATTCTTTAAATAGATCTCCCGCAAAAGTTTTTATATTGGTTTTGTTAAATCCAAATCTTTCTTCGAGTACAAAAGTGCGATAAAGACTAAAAGGCAAATCAATCAAGCTGGCAATTATCATTAAGCTGATGACAAAAAGTACACCAGAACTTAGTGCATCTAAACCTAAAGCTTGCCAAGCGCCATCAAGCCAATTAAGCCCGCCACCAAGTGTCCAAACAAGCAACACAATAGTAGAAAAGATAATCTCAAAATGATTAACCGTTAGCTTGGCTTGTGTATATTGCGCTGCTTTTTGATGTTGTTCTAATGTGATTTTTTCTTGAAATTCGCCAGGAACACTATCAAATGATTTGGCCACTGCTTTATCTTGGCGTACGTTTAGCCATAGTAGGGTAATGACATAGCTTAGAGTCGCTACCAAAAAAACCAAAGTAAATAAATTAAATTCCACGTTCCTCCCAAGAATTAATGTACGAATATTAGCTATTTTACCGCTATTTTCAGAAGGTGAATTGCCGTTAGCTAAGAGAAGCGATTCTGAGGTAATTATTTTTCTAAATTTTCTTAGAACGGGTTCTTTTTAATACCCCCTTGAGGGGTGCAAGGTTTGTTCTAAATTATCAAAAAAATCACAATAATGAAATACAACAGCAAGAATTTACTGTAAGAGAGTTGTAACAATTTATATCAAAATGAAAAAATATTGTTGACAGTATGGTTATTTTAGGTATATTAAGGCACTTTATAACTACTCTATGGGGGAGCAGTATGAAGCGAATCGCTTTATCGGTTGCAGTTGCAGCCAGTCTTGCAGCAGGTGTTGCAACAGCTACAGTCACAAAAAATCTAGCCTATCCATCAGGCGATGTATCGGCAAATGATGTTGCTAATCAAAACTACTTTGTTAATCATTTTTACTCGTTTGGTAATTACGCGATTACTAAAAAAGGCAAAGAAATTACCGCACTGATTTTGCGTGCTAAAGACTCTAATCCTTTAACGCTAACGCTAGAGCGTTACTTAAACAACGAGCCAGACGCTAATGGAGTTAATGCGCAAGATTTAGCCATTTTCCGCTCAGGTAAGCTAAAGGGTACAGGTATGCTAATTACCGATTTCTCTGATGATAGCAAATCACAATCATACGAAATCTTCATTCCATCCATTCGTAAAGTTCGTCGTTTTGCCGAGCCTGCACGTGACGATGCTTGGGGTGGTTCAGACTTTACTTTTGGAGATGTA
>Ga0181606_10000371_pt1 | contig 36608 bp, 29 predicted proteins | sample 041ome_10_FD_132994 | JGI IMG/M metagenome (GOLD analysis project Ga0181606, IMG submission 132994) | Coastal salt marsh microbial communities from the Groves Creek Marsh, Skidaway Island, Georgia - 041412US metaG (megahit assembly) | ecosystem: Environmental > Aquatic > Marine > Intertidal... | reverse complement strand
TTCAAAAAAGTATCCTCTTGAATCTTCAAACACGGTGGGTTCGAAGATAATTAGGCCATCAATGAAGGTTTTTATAATTGTCAATCTGCTACTTGTTGAATGCGACTCGCGAAGGAAACGGTTTTTCTGAATTAAATCTAGTCCTCTTGATAATAACTATTTCCAGTGTTGACATAGCCATAACCATATCCATAGCCGTAACCATATCCATATTTAGAGCCATAACCAGAACCGTATCTACGATATTTATTGCCCTCTAAATCGACTCCATTAAGTATCACTGATAGGTTCTTAATCTTATTCTCCTTAAAGACTCGGTTGACATTGGCCGTGAATGATTTTTTGGAGTAATCGCTTCTAAAAATATAGATTGGATGATCCGCCATTCTCAAACAAGTAATGCCATCCGTCACAAGCCCGACTGGGGGATTATCGATAATAACAATATCATAGATTTCCTTTAGCTCCTCGATTGTTTCTTGCAGTTTCCCATTAATAATTAATTCGCTTGGATTCGGTGGAATTGGCCCCGCTGTAATAAAGTGAAGTCCGTCCAGTTCACTTCTTCTGATCACCTCTTCAATCGTGTTCCGATTACTCAAAACAGTGCTCATTCCGGCTAAATTGTCGGTTCCAAAGCCCTCATGAATTCGTGGTCTCCTCATGTCCAAATCCAATATAATCACTTTTTTACCTCCATATGCCAAGATACCTCCAAGATTCAGAACAACAAATGTTTTCCCTTCACCACTTATGGTTGATGTAATTGCAATTACTTTTTTCTCATCCTTAGATTCGAAAAACTCTAAATTGGTCCTAATCGTTCTAAAAGCTTCAGCCATACTTGACTTTGGTCGCTTATCAACTATCATTTGAGAATTAGGTATTGCCTTCGCATATTTTGGTATTATTCCGAGTACGCTAATCTCTGGATGAAGTAATGCTCCGAGATCACCAACGTCAATATCATTGTGAAGTAGGTATCGACCAGCGATAATTAACACAGAAAACAATAAAGACAGCGCGATGGCCACTGAATAGATTGCTGGTTTTTTTGGACTTATGGGTGTCCTGCTGGAAGTTGGTTTTTGCAGAATGGTGTTTTCGGGAACAAAACCAGCTTTAGAGATACTAAATTCAGTTTTCTTCTCAAGAAGCATGGTATAATACTTTTCATGTGAATTGAAAACCCTTTCTAGTCTGGCGTACTCAATTTCCCGCGTTGGAAGATCAAGAAAATTATCCTCGATGCTTTTGATCTTCGCCATGCTTTGCTCCCTCAAAGAAACCAAGCGCTTATGCATTACCTCCAGGCTCTTTAAAATCAGCGTTTTTTGCAATTCAATTTGTTGATTATATATTATCACATTAGGATTTTCTCTAGTTGCACTGCCTAAGATTCGATTTCTACTGGTTACCAACTTTTGTAATTCCAATATATGCTGTTCAACATTGTTTTCGAACTCAGTACCTGCAAGTACGGGCAATAGGGAGTATATATCAATTCCTGTTTTTTCAGCGTCAATACTCTCTGACAACTCTACTAGAAGGTCGATCTTTAGGTCAATTTCAGCCTTCTCTTTTTCAATAACATTTACGCGCTGTATGTAGCTGGATGATATTTCCTTCTTTTCAACCAGCCTAGTACGTTGTTTAAAATCAGTGATTAAATCCTCTGAAATTTTCAGTTTAGAGTAAACCTCTTCTATTTGCTCATTAATAAACTCTATAACTTGATTGGCACTTTCAGATTTGCGTTCAACATCAAATAGGAGGTATTGATCGGCAATCGCACCACATATGTCGATAGCTTTCTTAGCGTTGTTATCGGTAACAGTAATCAGTATTGTTTTTGCCGAAGAGTTTTGTAGAACAATCTTATAGTTCTTTTTTAAATCCTTGACTAATTGATCTATGGAGTTGATTACAAAATAGTGGCGATCTTTTGACAGCACACCGGATTCTATATTGAAGCCAGCATCGTTTCTAAGAGATACAGATAGAGTAAGATAATCATTGGAAATTGTATCGCCTATTTGAAAAGCTTCTTTGAAATTTTCACCGTTAACGTTGTATTCACATGAAACGTCCCCATTCTTGTCAAATTCAAGATATATGCGCCTATTATAAATGAGAGGGTTGTTAACCTCAAAAAGAACTTCGTAATTATTTGATAAATAGTTTTCGTGATCTAAAACTTCACCTTCTACATAATAACTCACTTCAAGAGGCAGTTCGCTTACGACTCGCTTGAAAAATTCAGGTGATCGAAGAAGCTCAATATCTTTTGAGATATCAGCATCTTCATATATATCTCCAACGTTTAGTATTCTATTAGCTTGATTCTCATTGATAATCTGAATTATAGATTTCGATTGATAAAGTGGCTGGGTATAGTAGATATAGGTGTATGCACTACCTATAGCAATAATGAATACAAGTAATATCCAGGGCAATGATTTTGCCGCAAATTGAATAAGTAAGCCTAAGTCAAACTGACTAGAGTTTAACAATGACTGATTTTCATTTTGATCAATTTGGCTCATCAAATGCTAGATTACCTATTTGCGAAATTTGTTACGATCAGATAGGTCGCAATTGAGTTTGTGATTAAAGCCATTATTTGACCGGTAGCTGAGAGGACCTGTTTTGCCACAAAATAACTGGGTTCAACATAAACAATATCATTGGCTCGGATATAGTGCATGTTTGCTTCAGCAAGTCCAATCGCGGATGACATATCCACTTCAAACACTTCAGGGTTTTTTAAATCTCCTCGAAACACCTTTACTCTGTGAGCTTTACCTCCATCGCTGATACCTCCTGCCAAGGCAAGGGCTTCGACAATAGTTATGTATTCGTTGGTGATTGGTACAACCTTGGCATCACCGCCTTTTCCTGGAAAAACCGTAATTCTTCGGTTTTGAATTTGTAATAAAATGTATGGCTCCTGGTAGTAGTCGCTATACCTGGTTTCTAGCATTGCCTCAGCCTCTTTCAAGTTAAAACCAACGATTTTAATTCTACCAAGAATTGGCAAGTTGATTGAACTATCCGCTTCAACTAGGTATGGAAACGCATTCTGTGAATTGATTTGTTGCCTAGCCTGATTACCGTCATCTAATGTGGACAGGTCGATTATTTTAAAACCTTGATTTGAAAACAATCGAAATGTTAAGATATCTCCTGTTTTGATTAAGTGGTCTCTCGCCAGCGTATCTTCAGCCACAGCATATGGATAATCCTTTTTGGTTTTAAGCATAACGCTAGGGTTGAAAATTCTACAACTCGAAAAAACGATAGTTAAAACAAGTAAATAAAGGGCGATTCGAATATTTTTCATGTTTCCTTAAAAGTACTTTGAAATACAAAGTAATGGATTTTAATTGTTGACTAACTAACTTTTTTCATCAATTCTGAATAGAGTTGGGCAATATCACTAACTAATCTTTGGTAGTGGAACTTTTTTAAAGCGTTTTCCTTACCAGCATCTCCCATTTTAAGTCGTAGATCCTGATCATTAATCAACCTGTCAAGATGTTGAACAAATGCTAATGTGTCCTTAGTCCCGCATAAAAGCGCAGACTCATTCTCAAGAACTATATCATTTATGCCTCCGACTTTAGTTGATAACACCGGCTTTGACGCACTTTGAGCTTCTATTAGACTGACTGGCGTGCCTTCATTTAAAGAGGTTAGACATACAATTTCACAACCCGCATAAACCCTATCGACATCTTTGACCCAGGAAGTAAAGCACACTGGATTTTTGGTGCTTGGGGCGGAGTTTTTTGTAAAACCGATATTCAGTTCATTCAGTTTTTGTTCGAGATTTTCACGGCTTTCTCCATCCCCAACAATGAAAAATCGAAGGTTATCATATCCTCTATCACTCAGTGCGCGGATGGCTTCAATAAAGAGTTCATGATTCTTAATGGGTACAAGTCTTCCCACAATCACAATCGCAATGTCATCTGGTTTCAGATCATATCTTTCTCTGAAATCCTTTCTTTTCTCAACTGTGCCTGTATAGAATCTTTCAAGGTCAAATCCCAAAGGAATGACTTCAATTTTGTCAGGTGGGCAAATAAGGTGTTCAGTGCCAATTTCAATTTTTTGTTGTTTGCTAATAGCAATGATTCGTGTCGATCTTTTGGCCAACCACCTTTCTAACGATTTGTAAAAATTCGTCTTGAAGTCTCCGAAATAGGAGTGAAACACATGCCCATGAAAAGTGTGGAGAATTACAGGTACATTGTTTCTATACGCAGCGAGTCGACCTAAGAATCCAGATTTTGAGGCGTGTGTGTGTACAATGTCTGGTTTAAATTCTTTAATAATTTGGCTTATTTGTCGATAAGCTGAAATGTCACTTAAACCAATCGACCTTCGCATGTTTTGTATCAACGTGGGCTTTAAGTCTAGACTGTCCAATATGAATTCGGATGAAGCCTCTGATTCGTCCTTCGCACCGCCAACCAGCATAGTTTCGAATCGATCATCCAGATACTTGGTTAAGTAAGCCGCATTGTATGTTGGACCTCCAATGTTAAATCGGTTGATTATTCGTAGGACTTTGATTTTTTTATTCTGTTCCAACTTACATGTACTTTTTATACCATGTTTGAAAGACCATGAAAGACCATGCCCAAGTTGCCGAGTCCCCTGGGTTTTTTGAAAAAAGTTTTGACGAATACTCCTTAAGTGCAGCTGGGTTAAACAAGCCTTGTTCAAGAATGAACTGCTCGTCATTTACGTACGATTCAAATCGAGATCGGAATCCTCCTGTCATCCACTCAAGAAGCGGGACTTCAAAACCTTTCTTAGCTCTATCAAAAACTTCGTTTGGTAAAATGTCGCGATACGAGTCCTGAAGAATTTTCTTTTTCATATGGTGATTAACCTTAAACATGATGGGCAATCTAAAGGCAAATTTGACGATAGTCTGATCGAGTAGTGGAGTGCGTACTTCGAGGTGATGTTTCATACTGCCGAAATCAACCTTAAATAGCATGTCGTTTGGCAGGACCATTTTGGCGTCAGTAAGCAGTACTTCGTTTAATGTACCTGTTTTTGATAATGCCTTTAATAAGTAGTCTTTGCGCTTTTTGTAATCAAACCCAATGTCGGATAATCGCTGTTGTCGTTCTAATATTTCTTCGCGCATTAAGTAATTCGCTTGCTCTTCATTTAGAACTCCGGCCCATCGCCAATAGCGATCTCTTTTGCTCATTGAATAACCATCTCCGAATTTTTGAATTTGCCTGATTGTATTCGAAATTTTACCTGAACGAGAAGAGGGTAAATGTGTAAATAAAGGTGCTAATCTCCCTACAGTATGTTCAGCAAATTTTGGATTTCGCAACCTGAATTCAGCAGCGTGTTTGTGGTAACCAGCAAATAGTTCATCGCCTCCATCACCACTGAGAGCAACTCTCAAATGTTGTCCAACTTTTCGTGATAGTATGTTCACATTTAAAATGGAACTATCTCCAAAAGGTTCGTCAATGTGTTCTAAAAACTCCTCGGTAGATGATAATAATTCTTCATCGGTCAATTCGAAAACATGATGTTCTACACCGATGTGCTTTGCTGCTTTACGTGCATAATTGGATTCATCGTAATACTTGTGATTTGGGAAACCGATACTATAAGCAGCAATGTCGCTTTTCTCTTGTTTGGCTATGGCAGTGATTATACTAGAATCAATTCCTCCACTCAGAAAGGTGCCAACAGGAACGTCAGCCACTAACCTTCGTCTAACTGATTCGCGAACAAATCGCTTCAAAACGGCCTGTGATTGTTTGTAATCATGAGCGCTCATCGCCTTTTCCTCGGCAGGGTCGTATGGAATTTCATACCAGACTTCTGAGTTAAACACTAGCTTATTCTCAGAAATGGACACTTCGGCACAATTTCCAGGTTCTAGCTTGAAATGTCTTTGTAGAATGGTATGTGGGGCGGGAATATAATTTAGTTTGAAAAAAGTAAAGGCTGAAACTTTGTCTAGCTCTCGCTTGAAATCGAAGGCAAGCAAACTTTTCATTTCTGATGCGAAAGCGAAGTGATCATCGTCAAAAAAATAAACCAGAGGTTTGATTCCCATCCGATCACGAGCCATGAAAACGGAATTACTCTCTCGGTCATAAACTGCGAAGGCAAAACATCCATTAAGTTTGGCCAAACTCTTCTTGCCGTTCAGTATGAATTGATAGAGTAGTACTTCTGTGTCGCTTTCAGTACGAAAAACTATTCCACCATTTTCGCATTCTTCCTTTAATTCTTTATAGTTATAAATTTCTCCATTGAAAACGATAGTGTATCTTCCTGTAGCATCCGTCAATGGTTGGTTTGATCTTGCTTCTAGATCGATGATGCTCAAACGGGTGTGAGCTAAGGCGACATTTTTATTATGAATAAGATCTTGGAAGTCGGGTCCGCGATGCTTCAATAAATCAGCAGCCAAGGCTACCTTAGCTAATTCTGTATCATCCAATTCATTCCTAGAGATTAAACCTAATATTCCACACATGATGATTGCAATTTTTTCATCAAAACCAATCTTCTTGATTTTGTTGAAATTTCGATATTCGGTTTAGATCTTCTAAAGATTGAATGTTACTTAGTGTTTTAAGTAAATAATACTTAGCCTCAAGTTTCTTTAAATCCAATATCGTATCCATCAATAGGTTCATGGATTTCCAATCCTTATCCATCAGCAGGGTGGGAAGGAATTTGCGCATACCAAGCAAATAATAATCACCATCTTTTGCCGGACCTAGAACTACATCATTGTTTTCTAATACAGCAAAGGCTTCTTTAATCATATAACTTTCTAATTCGATGCAATCTGTGCCGATGACAACCACTCTGTCCATGCCCGCAGCGAATGATTTGGTAAAAGCATCAGTCATTTTTTCACCACGATCGGCACCCTGCTGAAGTCCTTTCGAATAGATCATATTATCCCACAGGTCATTGTTGTCAATGTGGTGGGAATAATAAACGGCCTTGTCACAGTTCAAACGCTTTGTAATTTCCTTTGTGTAGACAAGCAATTTATGATGCACAGTAAGCGCCTGTTCTTCACTCAAATCTTCCACTAGGAGTGATTGAGCCCTGTTATGTTCAGGGTTTTTAGAAAAGATGATTAATCGGTCATTAGAAGTCACCCAACAAATCTAAATGAATTGGTATCGATAGCAGAGAGTGGCACATAAGGATATTAAGTTTCAATTGTCATTAACTGATAAAGGTTCTCCAGGGCGAAAAATCCGATAGCTTCGCCATCCATCCTTCTATATTTGAAACATAATATGGAGGTTTTTAGAAGGTCTTTTTTATATTTTCTTTCAATTTTGGGTGTGTTGACGGTCCTTTTCATAGGATTGAGTTTTACCCACATTCCATACAAAGCATATCATCATTTAAGCGCACCACATTTTGCCTTAAATCAACCTCCTTCCTACATACTAATTCTTGGTGGCGCTGGAATGCCTAGTGCTGATGGTTTACAGCGGACACATTTTGCAGCTGCAATTGCGAAAATCTATCCAGAAGCGAATATCATTATTGCTCACACGGGGAATTTTCAAAAGAAGGATAGTATAAAGCAGCTCAGGTTGATGGCACACGAACTTGTAATCAAGGAAGTGGATACTACTCGAATAGGCTTTGAATTCATGGGTACGAATACATATACACAGGCGAAAAATGTGTTTTTGAAAACTAAAGATGCTCCACTATTGGTGGTGACTTCACCAGAGCATATGTTGCGCGCCATTCTAGCACTTCGGAAGGCTGGTTTTTCCAATGTTGGTGGAGTGCCAACTTTTGAGACTCCAATTAATGAGGAAAGCCTCCGGAAAAGAGTTTTATCAGATGATATATCTGAGAATGTAGCGCTGCGATATAATATATGGAGTTATATGATTTACGAAATCAAGGTTTTGCGAGAATATACTGCGATATCCTATTATTGGCTTATGGAATGGATTTGAAATACAATTCAGTAATAACACGTTAAATAAGGATGAGATTGCGAATAGCGAAGATTCTGCTCGTTGGATTTATTTCAACACTTACTTTTTTCAAGAGCTACTCACAGGAATGGATCGGCCCGAGCATTGATAATTACACACCAGCAAATGGTATGTTATTAAATCCCTCAACCATAGTTGATCAGAAACCATGGCTTGACGTGCATTTAGTTGGTGTTGGTGCTCATGCAACGAACAATTTTGCACATCTAAATCAATCGACACTGTTGAATTTTGCTGCCTATGGTAATCCTGCGGTTAATTTAAAACCAGACAATGGATGGGCACAATTAAACACTCAAATTCTTGGGCCAACTGCCAGTCTATCTTTGGGGAAACAAGCGGTTGGTATTCATTTATCTGTCCGTGGAGCGGGAAGTATAAGTAAGGTTCCACTCAAATACGCAGATCTACTCATAAATGAAGGTAGCGATGAGGATTCGACAGTATTGACCATAAACAATACTCGTATTAAAACCTTGGTTTGGGGCGAAGTCGGTTTAACTTATGGTAGGATACTTTATCAGTTTGACAAGCATTTAATTACGGGAGGGATAACCGTGAACCGATTGTTTGGTTTGCAGAGTGCCGCATTATTCTTTGATGATGGTGAAATGCTAATACAAGATGACAAAGGAACCTTGCTAGATGGCTCGGGTAAATATGCGTATACAACTCCAGCTTTTAGAGCAGGGGGAGGGTGGAGTACAAGTCTTGGGTTTTCATATAAAAGAATGTTGGATGACGTCACAGAGTATGTTCCCCATGGACGAGAAATAGGTTGCTTTACTCTGCCATACAAGTGGAAATTCTCGGCAGCATTGGTGGGTATTGGCGGAATTAGGATGAAACGTGACGCACTTTATAAGAAGTTTGATTCTGAGGATGATGCCAACGAATATCTGGCTGCAGTAGACGGTGGGTTTAGCACAACAAGTTTACCAAAGGATGGAGATAGATATACCGCATGGCTTCCTATGGGAGTCAATGCTCAGTTTGATTACAATTTTGAGAATGGAGTATTTCTAAACGGACTATTCACGCAGCGACTTAGTTTTCCATCATCCTATGGACCTGATCGATCGAACCTATTCGCTATCACCCCACGATATGAAAAAAGATGGCTGATGGTGGCTCTACCTATGTCTATTGAAAATTATCGCGATCCGCACTTTGGATTAGCCCTTCGTCTTTGGATTCTAACCCTCGGGACAGAACACATTTTTCCATATTTCATAAGATCTGATATTTATACGGCAGATGTATATGTTCATCTTCGAATAAGGTTTAATAGAGCGCCAGGTTGTCGAACCAAGCCTATTAAAGGGATTGACGAGTTTAGGTTTGGTGATTTGTTAAGAAAGAAGGTGAAGGACCCTGCTGCTTGTCCAAGTTGGTAACTACAGTGTTTCTATCATATTGGAAATGCTGCGCTTCCAGAAATTTCGCATGATATCAGCATCAGTTTTTGATTCAAGTCTTTCGTGTTGAACCACCATTTTTGTTTTTGCCTCTCCCTTAGATTGAAATTTCACACCAACCATTGAATTATCGGAAAGCCATTTGCAATTCAACCTCTTTGAATTGATTCGTTCTTGTAATTCAGCCCTGTTTTCACTCTCTAACCAGTCCGTTGCTCGATTATAAACTTCTGAAATTGGATAATTGAAAGTTTTACTCACTGAAACTTCGAAAACACTTACTGTGTCAGTGATTTCACATTTTCCTATATGTTGACAAAATCGGAGGGCAATGATTCTCGCACACGGTTCATCGAGTTTGTAATCATCTGTAAGTCTTCTGGACATGTCAATCACACTAATTTCATCAAATCCTTTGGATTGCATTTCTGAAAACCACTGAGTCCAAGTGCGCCCAGATTCGTTCAATAACTCCTTATTTGTGTAATCTGTTGGTATCGATGCCTTATTCATTTTGATCTATGATTTTATTCCAAATTAGATCCCCATCCGAGTCAAATATAGAAATCTTCATTTGCCTTTCACGCCTTGGACCGCAAAAGGTTATTAACCCAAAATTTCGTTCATTCACCAATGTGTTTTCGACCCTCAACTTGTTTTCCTCCTTGTCGTCCTTGTGAGTTCCAGCCGTTAGTGGGCTTACGGTTAAATCATAAATGATAATACCGGATTCATCCTCATAACGACTTAGTTCAGTGTGGTGTCTATCACCTGTGAGAAAGACCACACCTTCAACCTGTTCTTCAACAATTCTTCTAATCAAATACTTTCTTTCTTCGCTATAAACTGCGTGGGTTTCATATACTGGAGCTGTATTTAATACTTGTCCACCAATAGCGACCATTTTAAACGGTGCTCGGCTGTATTTTAAAAATTGTATAAGCCATTCAATTTGCTCATTTCCAATAATTTCCGTCTGTCCAACAATCAAGTTGTCAGCCGAACGGTGGTACCTATTATCGAGCAGGAAAAAATCGATATCAACATATTCAAAGGCGGTGGTAATGCCTTTGAGTTCAGGTAGTCCAGTAGTAGGGTTTGCCCAGAACATATCAAATGTCTCAAGTGCCCAATCTTTATGAATCCAACTTCCATTTGCATCATTTGGTCCAAAGTCATGGTCATCCCAAATAGCGTAGTTATTGCAAGAACTCAATAGTCGCTGTAGTTCTGGTATCGAACGAGTATGCGTGTATCGATGTATGTATCCGCTTCGAGAATTCCAATCAACCTCTCTTAGGTAAATGTTATCACCTAGCCAGAGCATCATATTTGGTGCTTTGTCCGCGATTGTATTGAATATGGTATGATTGCCGCCAAATATTTTCCCCGGTCTATCGTATGGCGGTTCATTTACATAATTGCAACTTCCAAGTGCAACCGAGAATTCAGGCGGATCTGTTCTAAATTGCCAAAGTGGTTGAGTATTAAACGAGTAATTAGCTGATTCGTTTAATAACTTATCATTGATTAGAATGGTGTATTCATAAGTTTTACCCGGCTTCAACTTGCTTATGTGAAATTCATAAGTCAAGGCCAAATTTTCTGCACTTGAAATCGTAGATGTAAGGGTTGAATCTCTTTTCCCCTTTTCCCAATAATCGATACTGACTTTAGAATCGTCTTTGGTTTGAACCCAAATCGCCACTTCAGTCATTGTGCCATAACCTACCATTGGTCCAGAAATTAATTCTTGAGCGAATAAATGGTTGACAGTTGAAAGTAGAACTAAAGCAAAAAGTGGAATACGCGCTGTCATAGGCTTCAATAATATGTGATTAACCCGAAAAATTGGTGAGACTATCAAAGAATAAGCATGAAATTGTATTCCCTATTTGTAAATGAATATAGATTTGAAAAAAAAAATTAAAAGATGCGAGAGTTTATTTTCTTATTCCGAGGAGGAAAAACAGATAATGCAGATGCTGGTCAATTGGACGAACATGAGGATGCTTGGGATTCTTGGATGGAATATCTTGAAGATGAGGAAGTGTTAATCGATGGATTACCTATGCGAGACATGGGAGTGATGGTGACCAAAGATGGAATGCAAGAAGCAAATTTCGGCACGGACGAAGGTGTTTCTGGATACTTAATCATTGAGTGTGAGGATATGGACCAGGCTACCGACTACGCCTCTGAGTGTCCGATATTCGAATTTGGAGGCAAAGTTGAGGTTAGGCAATTGAATAGCGATCGAGGCTAATACTGTAAGGTTCGAACATTCTTGAATTCAACACTGTTTAAAACGCAAGATGAAAGAATTTAAGAAGAATATATTGATCGTTTTTTGCTTGTCCATCCTTCTGGGATGCAACATTGGTGTCAATAAAGGTCAATCAATAAATATGGATCAAGAGGTGAAAGAAGAATTGAAGGGAGTTACAGACACAGCGACATTTGGTGCTGGTTGTTTTTGGTGTGTTGAGGCGGTTTTTCAAGAGGTGGAAGGCGTGATTAGCGTAAAGTCTGGTTATGCTGGAGGTTTTGTGAAGAACCCGACATACAAGGAGGTTTGCTCGGGCAAAACAGGTCATGCGGAAGTAGCTCAAATTGTATATGACTCGAGTAAGATTAGTTTTGAAGATCTGCTTGAAATTTTCTGGAAAACACATGACCCAACTCAACTGAACAAGCAGGGTAATGATGTTGGAACACAATATCGATCGTCTATATTTTATCACAATGATGATCAAAAGGCTCAGGCTGAGTATTACAAACAAAAGTTGAATGAATCTGAGGCGTACCCGAGTGATGTTGTGACTACTATCGAACCTTTTGAGAATTACTCGGAGGCGGAAGAATATCATCAAAATTATTTCACCAACAACGGTTCTCAACCATATTGCAGCTATGTGATTCAACCGAAGGTCGAAAAGTTTAGAAAGGCATTCGCGGATAAACTCAAGAAGTAAGTCTCAAATTGAGTTTTTATTGATTGTTAGAAAAAAAGCCACCTGCATTTTCTAAAAATCTCAACTTTGCACAAAATTTAAGACATGGTAGACGCGTACGATTACACACCTGAAGAATTACAAAAACTAGGAGACATTATAGTTTGGACAACTATACTAGCCGCAATTCACAATGACGGGGTTATTGATAAATCGGAAAAGGCAGAGGCCATTAAACTTACTCACCTACGATCTATTATTTCAGAAGATTATTTGAAGCCGATCTATTCTCATTTAGACGATCACTTTGAACGTGATTTTGATGCATATTTTGCAAGCTTAGTAGGTACTCAGGAAGAAAAGGAAGCAATGATTCAAGTGAAAATGCACGAAGCATTAGAGATATTGCCAAAAATAGGTCCGTTGTTTACAGAGCGATTCACTAAAAATGTAACGGATCTTTATAATAAAGTGTTTACTGCTAATTCTAGTGTTTTTCAGGCATTCATGTTGCCAATGTTAACCTCGCATCTCAAGAAATTCGGATTGAAGTAGACCTTATTTCAGTTTACGAGATGCTAATACACTTGACATTGTAGACTTGCTTGAAGTCCATTTGGTGTTGAGAACGATCTCGAGGTTTCGTATTTCAACCTCTGTCTTTTTCGGATTCCAAACATAGAAGGCTATTTCGGCTTTTGGATCTGTAATGGACAAATTTCCAATTGCTTTATACGCAGTGTTCCAATCGTTTTCATTGCATAGAAAAATGGTTAAAAACTCATGTTCCCAAATGTCTTCACCATCGGGTACATCGATAGTTACAACTAAAGCCGCTTCACTATCCATATCGCTTATGAAATCAGCTTTTACTCCGAACGAATAAAGAGAATCAATACCTAAGTCAACTAGTTTATGTTTAAAGGCTAGACTATATTCTTCTTGAAGGTGAATGGGGTGTCCATCTTCATAACCTGTCTTCTTTTGAAACCCTTCACTAGCATTTAGACAGATGAAAGTGCTAGGTTCAATGGTGGGGGCACGATCTGTATGAACTTGTAATAGAGATTGTTCTCCGATGCGCACATTTTCTATTTCTCCAAACTCCGACAAGATATACGTGAAAGGAAAGTTGATCGCAGGTTCTAATTCCATGTAGATCAAATTTTTAGATAGGTATTCCTTTTTTCTGTAAAGAAACTGTTTCACAGGAAGTTGGAAATTGAAATCACCTGCCAAAACATCAATGTCATGTGCGTTGAAGTAGTTTTCAGCAAGGTTTGGCATAGTGCTACCAACGATCAAATAGTTCCCTCTCGTTTCGGATTGGGTTGCTTTCTCGAGTCCATTTTTGATAGGTTCAAACGTGTCGTAGGCTCTAAAACCAGACTGATTTCCAAAGAAAAGAGCAACTGGAAGGATGAGTAGTACAGTTGGCAGCAGGCTTTTTTTAGTAGAAAGCTGATCGTCACCTTGCAGTGAAACTAATAAAACCGCAAGTGCGCAAAGACTGAACGTAACGAAAGCATTGTGCTGAAAGCCACTAAAAAATTTAGTGTCAGTTGGCCAATAAAGCTCATAGCAATAGAGACTGATAGCAAAGGTGATAAGTGAGAATAAAATAAGTACAGAAAACCATTTTAAAAAGGAAGAAATATCTGAAAAAGCATTTGCAAATGGCCGTCCAATTATTTTCAGGGTATGAATAAGATATAGTCCAAGAAAGGGACTCAGCAACAGAACCGGTTGAGCAAAAATCCGAGTTTCTCTTCCCATTGTTAATGTGAAGGTGATAAATGCATTTATTCCAAAGTTTAGGACAAATGCCCATATCCAAGGTTGATCAATTTCAGATCTAATGAATCTCTTCCTAACAAATAGAAGGGTGAATGCAACGCATATGGACAGTGCAAAAGAGGTTATTGTATCTATTCCAATATCTGAGTCAGCGAATGAATAATACAAGTGCTTGAATCGAATGTCCTCCATGTATGAAGAGGATTTTGAGACCAAGTTTTTCGACTGTATTAAATAGTATAGAAAGAGGGCATAGGCAGGAACTGTCCAACCAACTTTAATGGTTCGGATCATATTAGTTCTTGACCATATTGGAGTTTCAATTACCAGGAAGAAAAAGATACCAGGTAACAGCAACAAGGTAGATTCCCGAGCTATTAATGCCAGAAAGTAAAAAACACTAAAGCCGATCCAATTCTTTTCGTTGAGAAAAATGAATGATGCGAAAATCGCTGCATACTGCCAAGGCTCGTCATAGGCGTAAATCTCAGCAAACAACGCATGTAAAACCCAAAACGAACTGGCAAACACGATGACAGAAGCGTATGCAAATTTCTCATGTTTAAGGATATTCATTGTGAGTTTGAATAGCAATACAAAGGCAATAAAAAGCCCACTGTATTCCACTACAATAAAGGCCATATCCAGAGTGAAACCTAAGTTTTCTAAGAATTGTATTAGCCAGGTTGTCAATGGCCTTCGGGCAAATTCGCCAAACTTGATTCTGCTCAGGAAAAACGCGTGTATATAGCTTGGCTCAAGTATTTTATCACTAGAACCTAAATAGCGCTCACCGTTGATTAAACTTGGATAAGCAACTGTATAAATGAAGTGACATGCAGTCAAAAACAAGCAGTATATCCAATGAATGATTTTCATATAAACAGCAAATAAAACGCTTGTTATTGACTAGTAGATGACTTTTTTAGGTTCATTCAGCGACTAGCTATTAGATTCGCACTTAATTAAATTCATCGCATGAGAAAGTTAACAACAGTAGTCGTCCTTATATCCCTGCTTTCCGCTGGTTGCAAAGACGGACCAAAACCCATCGATTTAGTTTTTGCTCCTAGTGATGACGTAGCACTAGGCAATCAACTTCATGATGAAATATTAGCTAATCCAGAGGAGTATCCCTTATTGGATGAAACGGAACATGCGGATGCGATTGCTTATTTACAAAATATGGCAGATCAGATTATTGAATCTGGTGAATTAGATTACGCAGAAACATTCGACTATAAAGTTCATATTATTGACGCTGATGTATTGAATGCCTTTGCGGCTCCTGGAGGTAAAATGTATTTCTACACTGGATTAATAAAATTCCTTGAAAAGGAAGACGATTTGATGGGAGTTATGGGGCATGAAATCGCCCATGCGGATCGAAGACACTCAGTGCGCCAGATGCTTGAAAACTATGGCGTACAATGGTTGTTAAGCGCAGCATTAGGTGAAGATCCAAACCAAGCAGCCACCTTACTCGCTCAAATTGCCGGTGCTGGAGCATCACTTAAATTTAGTCGATCTGATGAGGCAGATGCTGATTCTTATTCAGTTGAATATCTATCTCAAACGTCATACAGATGTGATGGGGCTGCTATTTTCTTTCAGAAGTTAGATTCTGCTGGACTGACATCGAGCACGCCTGAATTTTTAAGTACACATCCAAGTCCTGAAAACAGAGTGCAAGATATTCAAGCAAAAGCGGCTGAAGTTGGCTGCAGCACCGAATATTTTGCTCCAGCATCATACAATGATCTTAAAGCAATGCTTCCATAGCTTTTTTGGTTGCTTCTTTATCTTGAAGACATACATTTGAAAACGAACAAAATCACGAAACATACCAGATGAATTTACACGAATACCAAGGGAAATCAATTCTCAAAAGCTTTGGAGTTAAAATACAAGAAGGGATAGTTGCTGATACTCCTGCACAGGCGGTTGAGGCGGCAAAAAAGTTACAAGCAGAAACTGGCACAGGCTGGTGGGTTGTGAAAGCTCAAATACATGCTGGAGGTAGAGGTAAGGGAAGCATTATTGGTTCGGATCAACGTGGTGTTGCTTTGGCTAAGTCATTAGACGATGTAAGGACAATCGCAGAAAATATTTTGGGAAATACGCTGGTTACGATTCAGACAGGTGAAGCTGGTAAGCAGGTGAATAAAATTCTTATCGCTCAGGATGTGTATTACCCTGGCGACAGCGAGACCAAAGAGTTTTATATGAGCGTACTTCTAAATAGAAGCTCAGGACGCAACATGATCATGTATAGCACCGAAGGTGGAATGGACATTGAAAAAGTTGCTGAGGAGACACCACATTTGATACATACTGAAGAAATTGATCCCAAAGTTGGATTAATGCCATTTCAGTCTCGAAAAATTGCCTACAACTTAGGCCTAAGTGGGGCGGCTTTTAAGGACATGGTCAAATTTGTGGGATCATTGTATAAAGCATATGAAGGTTGCGATGCTGCGATGTTTGAAATCAATCCAGTATTGAAAACTAGTGATGATAAAATCATGGCAGTTGATTCTAAGGTTACATTGGATGAAAATGCTCTTTTCCGTCATGCAGATTATGCTGCGATGCGAGATACATCAGAAGAAGATCCAACTGAAGTTGAAGCTGCTAGTTTTAGTCTAAATTATGTCAAGTTAGATGGAAATGTTGGCTGTATGGTTAATGGTGCCGGCCTTGCTATGGCGACTATGGATATGATCAAATTAAGCGGTGGTGAGCCAGCAAACTTTTTAGATGTTGGCGGTACGGCAAATGCTGAGCGTGTTGAGAATGCGTTTCGAATTATCCTACAAGATCCGAACGTGAAGGCAATCCTAATAAACATTTTTGGAGGTATTGTAAGATGTGATAGGGTCGCTCAAGGCGTGGTTGATGCGTACAAGAATATTGGAGAGATTCCAGTTCCGATCATCGTAAGATTGCAAGGAACAAATGCCGCAGAAGCGAAGCAAATCATCGATAATTCAGGACTGAAAGTTCAATCCGCCATTCTACTTCAAGAAGCTGCCGATAAAGTGCGGGAAGTTTTGGCTTAAAACCTTTGTATGAGGTATTTATTTGTACTAATATTTCTATGCATATCAGTCCTTTCTAGTGCACAAGCAATTAAAGTTAGGTTCAATGTTACTCCTTCCGAGGGTGCTGAACTTTTTCTTGATGGAGAAAACAAAGGAAAAGCTGACAATCAAAAACTGTTGCTAGGCTTCAATGAACGCAAGGGGATTTTATCTTACGATGTAGAAATCAAATGTTCAGGCTATGAATCACAGCAATATACGTTTGACAAAGACTCACCTAAATCCCAAACGATTGATTGCAATCTCGAACGCAAATTCAATAAGTTTGATAATCCACCGGCTCTAATTTTTGATGTAGAAAAAGTTGTCTCGGGAATTGAGTATGCTACAGATGTAGGAGCAAATACGCGCTGGAAGTACAGATATGATGAGGAAATAAACTTATCTACAAAGATGCCTAAGATGCTTAAGGCACTCTCACAGATGGGGCTGGAAACAATGCAGAACTCCTCTGATGACTTATTTGATGTAGGAAAAAAGAAGCCTACAACTCCTGATTTTATCATTGCGGGTCGAGTAGAGACATTTAGTTTGGCTAGGACATCTGGCAGCTACAATTCAAATATTTCAATCAATTGGCAGGTTTTTGATAGACACCAAAAGGAGATTGTTCTGAAGGTGACGAATACCACTGAGTATAAATTTGAAAACAACCTAATTTCAGAACAGTTTTACGAATCGGTACTCAATAATTTTTATAATCTGGTAACGGAGGTTGATGGATTCAGAGTAATGGTCGAGGGAATAGATGAATCAGAAACAGTTTACGCAACGGATTCATCGGGTAATTCTGAAATTGAAGTAAATGGTGAAGATGTCGAACAGGTGCTTATACAACCAGTGAGATTAGAAGCAATGGAGGATTTTAGCGATCTTGTTGAATTGGCCATGAATTCTTCGGTTACGGTGATTATTGATCAGGACAAAGGGCATGGCAGTGGTGTGGTTGTTTCATCTAATGGCTATGTGGTCACTAATCATCATGTTACAGATGGAGCGAAAATAATCGATGTTCAATTTTCGAATGGCATCATGCTCCCTGCGGACCTAATTACATCTTCGGAAAAGCATGATTTATCCCTCATTAAAGTAAGAGCTAGTGGCTTGACTGCTTTGCCAATTTTGGAAGATCCAAATGATGTTCGTGAAGGTGATGAAGTATTTGTGATTGGTGCGCCTGGCGATATTGAACTAGGACAATCTGTGAGTAAAGGGATCATAAGTGCAAAACGCAATATAGATGGAGTTCGTGTGATTCAAACGGATACAAAAATTAGCCCTGGAAGTTCAGGAAGTCCTTTAATAAACCGCGAGGGAGAAATCATTGGTATCATCAATATGAAAATGGTTGGTGACGGAGTAGAAGGACTGAGCTTTGCCATTGACGGAAGATATCTCAAAAGTGTTTTAGGCTTGGAGTATGAATAAAAGTGTTTTTAGTCTTTTTTTAATTTCAACTATTATTTTTCTTTCATGTCAAAAGGAGGAAATTCTGGAACCATTTGATTATCCTGGACTGCTTGCAAATAGTGTAGAACGGGTTGAAATTTTCGATGATGGAACTATACTGACGTTGTCCAACGAAGGAATCTTTTTTAAAAGACCAATGTCTTCTGGAAATACCTTTAGAGAGAACAACTTTCAACTTTCGAGTTACGATGCTTATAGAATGCGATTCTTTCTAACTGAATCGGGGAAAATTTATGGTGTGAACAACCAATATGTTATGGTTATCGATAATGGTGGCTTTAATTTTTACACACAAAATGTGCTTACCCTTAATGGTTACTTGTCAAGCGCAGGTTTCGGTTTAACACCAGATGATAAGTTATTGAGGTTGGACTACTCAACTGAGAAATATGATTCAGCATCAAACTCATATGTATATCACTTGAGAATATCCGAATGGGAAAATGAAAAATGGTATTCTGAAGAAACTGAAATAATCTCAGCACTTTCATCTACTGATAAAACACCATCAATTGTGTTTGATAATAACACCGCTTACATTGTAACCACCAAGATATATGAAGCCGACTTCGATGAGATCTACAATTTAGATCCCGAGGAATTGGTTCCCGTCAACAGTGCTTATGATATTGTAATGAATGAACTTAGATTTTATAATAAAACCATAATGGGATTTGGACAAAGTGTAAACCCTTTTGATAGCTATCCAAGAAATATATATAGTTCAAGCTCCGTCAGCATTACATCTGGGAGATTTTCATCTGAAGACTTCAGTAATTGTGCCGATTCAGATTTTGGACTATCTGTGGATGATTTTATTGGTTATCACGAGGAGAATTCAATTTTCTTTCAAGAAGAAAGCTATAATTGGTTTTCAAGTAACAATACAAGAGGGGATTTAGTGTTCTTCGATATGCTAAAGGGAAAGTGCGAATCACAAAGTATACTTGCTATTAATGATTTTGACGATGGATCATTGAGTATCAACGATGTGTCAATGGATTTTAAATCTGATATACTTTATTTAGCGACCAATTCAGGATTGTACATGTATGATCTATCTACGAATCTACCAACAAGGTATTTGGATTATTTAATTGATGAAGGCAAGGATGAGTAAGCTGTTCGCATTTTTATTGATATCTGTGTTTAGTCTATCGGCAATAGAACTAAAAGCAAATGACGGACCTATATATCTTTTTAGCTTCAAGTACTTTAAGAACAGTTTTAACCATCAATTAGGGCTTACATTTTTTACAAATTTCACAAGATCACCACAGCTTGGAAGTGGCTTAGTTTATACTCCTACAAAAGCATATCCTGTGCCTATCTATACATATGTGTATAGTTTGGGTTCGATCAGTTATGAACCTCAGTTTAGATTAATTGAATTTGGAAATTCACAATCGATCTCATTAAATACTCCCATCACACTAGGGGCGTCAGTGGTTGGTGTTAGAGTAAGCCTGAGTGAAACGAGTAGATGGGATTATGAACCAGTTTCAGATTCTCCAACGGAAAGGTCATTTGGCACTTCAATTGGTTATTTGGGCCTAGGTCATGCTGAATTTGGAATCTTCGGTTCGTATAACTTGGGGAGATACGCAACGGATGAGAATACTTGGCCTATAGGAGTTAACCTAGCGGTTGGATATAATTACACATATGGGCCAATATATATTGAGAATACATCAATTAATAGGTCAGATTATTCCGATTATTTGAGATGGGGGCAGCTTGTTGGTCGATTAGGATTACAGCTCAACTCTGTCGGTTTTTCGTACGCTTTAGGTTTAGATCAAACCACAGTGCAGTATTTTGAGGCTAGCACCGGTTCTCGTCAGTACCTTGAGACGTCTGTCTATCACAAACTAACAATGACCTTCAATTTATGAATATTAAGAAAGTCTTAATTGCCAATAGAGGAGAAATTGCATTAAGGATAATGCGCACTTGTCGCGAGATGGGTATTCAAACCGTAGCCGTTTATTCTGAAGTTGACCGTGTCGCTCCATTTGTAAAATATGCCGATGAAGCTTATTGCATAGGTCCAGCTCCATCTAATCAGTCCTATTTGGTCATTGATAAAATTGTTGATGTAGCCAGGAAGACCAATACAGATGCAATACATCCTGGATATGGGTTTTTATCTGAAAACCCTGAGTTTGCGAGACGTCTTGAGAGGGAGTCAATAATATTAATCGGGCCTTCTGCTTCCGCTATGGAAGTGATGGGAAGCAAACTCGCGGCAAAAGAAACAGCCAAGAATCAGAATATACCATTGGTTCCTGGATCTGAAGGTGCAATAGTCGATTTGGCCGAAGCAAAGAATGTAGCAAGAGAAGTGGGTTTTCCTTTGCTAATCAAAGCCTCTGCTGGTGGAGGTGGAAAAGGAATGAGAATTGTAGAAGATGAAGCTTCGATTGACGAGCAGCTAAATCTAGCAATGAACGAAGCCCGGTCTGCTTTTGGAGATGCGAGCGTGTTTATCGAACGATACGTCAAGTCACCTAGACATATTGAAATTCAAGTTCTTGCAGATAAGCATGGTAATGCTTTTCATCTTTTTGAGAGAGAGTGCAGTATTCAAAGAAGGCATCAGAAGGTAGTAGAGGAGGCTCCATCCAGTGTTTTGACGGACGCAATACGGAACAAGATGGGGAAATGTGCGATCAATCTTGCCCTAGGTTGCAAATATGAAGGGGCTGGTACGGTTGAGTTTTTATTAGACGAGAACCTCAATTTCTATTTCCTTGAGATGAATACCAGGTTACAAGTGGAGCATCCTGTTTCTGAATTGATTACAGGAATTGACCTTGTGCGTCAACAAATCTTGGTTGCTGCTGGTGAAGCGTTATCATTTAAGCAAGAAGATTTAAGCATTCAAGGTCATGCTTTGGAGGTAAGGGTGTATGCCGAGGATCCTCAGAACAACTTTTTACCAGATATTGGTACGCTTGTGACCTACGAACGGCCTCAGGGTCCAGGCATTCGAGTAGATGATGGATTTGAGCAGGGTATGGACATACCAATATATTACGATCCAATGATTTCGAAATTGATTACATATGCAGGCACGCGTCAAGAGGCGATTGATAGAATGACACGTGCAATTGATGAGTATAAAATAACTGGAGTGACGACCACACTTCCTTTCTGCAAGTTTGCGATTAACCACGAAGCGTTTAAGAGCGGTAAATTTGACACACATTTTGTTCAGTCCTATTTCACACCAGATGTATTGGATGAGAGTAATGAGGGTGATTATTTGGCTATTGCCGCATTTTTAGCCGATAGTCCATCATCGAATAATCAAAACCTAGTCGAGAATTCTGAACAAAAGACGAATACTTGGAAATCACAGCGTAGACGATATTGATACCACTCACGTTAATCTTGGTATGACATTTGGATTTCACATATCCATGAAGATGAAGTCTTTCATACCATTCATGCTTATATTCTTTGCATTGACATTGCTTTCGAAATGTGCCCGATCGCAGTCTGACTCTGAGGGGATTGTAATGATCGCAGAGGTATTTCATGGCGATACATTTCCTGTTAAATACATGCCCTATGTTGAAATTGTTGCGGAAAGAACTTTTGCAACGAAGGCCCAACGAAAACGATTCAATCGACTACAATATAATGTCAAAAAGATGTATCCATACGCCAAGCTGGCCGGTGATCTCTTGAAAAAATACGAAGCAGAACTCAACGGATTGGATAGTGAGCGTGCCCGTAAAAAGTACTATAAGCGAATCGAGGATGAATTGAAAAAGGAGTTTGACGGTGAGATTCGTAAAATGAGCACGAGTCAAGGCCGAATTTTGATTAAACTGATTGATCGTGAAACCGGAGATACCAGCTACGAAATCGTACAGGAATTTAGGGGAAATGTTTCGGCCTTTTTCTGGCAATCCTTGTCTAAAATGTTTGGTCAGGATTTAAAAAGCGGTTACGACCCAAATGGAGAGGATAAAGACATTGAAAGTATTGTTCAGTTGATTGAAGCGGGAGCAATCTAGTTCATAAAAATGCTTCGCTCCGATGGTTTGTGTTTCCATCTTTTATGCGACCACAACCAATTCACCGGATCTTTTCGAATTTCGGCCTCCAAAAACCTAGAAAAGCTCTTCGTTAGTTGAAACTTGTTTTTTCTCCAATCAGATTCCACTTCTTGTAACACTATCTCATATTTTCCACGTTCCAAGCGATGGACGTGCGCAAACAAAACATCAAAGTTTGTCAATCGTCTTGCTAAGATTTCACTACCCCTAAAAAAGGGAGTAGGTTGAGATAAAAAAGTGGTCCACCATCCCTTTTTTGAACCAGGTGTTTGATCTGCCAGCATCGCTACTGCGCAGGGTGCTACTTCCTTTGCAAGTAATTGGCTTGCATCTTTATCTCGCATCGGAAACGAGCCATGTCGACTTCTAATTTCATAGAAAAACGCATTCATTCCCTTTTCCTTAACTCTTCGGTAGATGGGTATAGTTTTAAAATTGAATTTTGATGCGGTGGCAGCTCCTGCCCATTCCCAATTCCCAGAGTGCCCCATCATAATGATCACACTACGATTTCCGTTTTCATATCGAGAAAGTAAATCAGGATTGGAAAATTGAACATGTTTTGCTAGATTTTCACGGGACATTCTTTTCAATCGTATAGTTTCTACCATAATGTCGGATAGATGCAAATAGAAATGATTTCGATAGTCGAGAAGCATTTGTTCAGTCGCTTCAGGAAAGCTTAGTTTGAAATTGTTGTCTATTACAGATCTTCGGTATCCAATCACATGATTTAAGATCAAACTCGCAAGAGAACTTATGGCATATAGCACACGAAGGGGAAGAGGTGACAGGAAGTTTAAGATGAAAACCAGCATGACTAATTGTTTGCAAAAATATTGTCAAGAACGCATCGAGTGACATTTAGGTTTTAGTTTTGATACTCATTCAAAATGCTGGAACAACTATATATTTCGAACTACGCATTGATACCTGAGGCCAGAATTAGTTTTAAATCTGGTTTCACTGCAATCACTGGTGAATCTGGGGCTGGTAAATCGTTAATGATTGAAGCTCTCGGCCTTGTTGGTGGAGATAGGGCTGATTTTTCATCAATCAGGCGTGGTGAATCAAAATCCATTGTAGAAGCAATGTTTTCATCCGTACCGGAGCATGTTTCAAACTATTTGGAAAATGGAGGGCTCGACAGTTTTGAAAATCTAATTCTAAGGAGAGAATTAACTTCGAGTGGAAGGAGCAGAGCATTTGTGAATGATTCGCCTGTTTCATTAAATGTTTTGAAAGAGTTGAGTGAACAGCTTTTTCAAATTCACGGTCAACACGAAAATTTAGCGGTAAAAAGCAGCGAGTTTCAATTTGAACAACTTGACGCTTATTCGGGTCTGCGTGCTAAGTTTAAAGCCTACAGCAGTGCTTATAATCAATTTCAAGAGGATAAAAATCGCTTAGAATCACTTAGGGAGGCTTCTCAGCAGGTGCGTAAGGATCAAGATTATTTTGAATTTCAGTTGGATGAGTTGAGTGCGCTTAAACTTGATGAAAACGAATTTGTTGAATTGGAAGAAGAATTCAAAAAGTTAGATAACGTTGAAGTGCTCCTTACCGCCACAAATGGGGCCAAAGAGTTGTTGTTTGATGATGAGTCTGCAGTAGAAAGAATCAGAAACGCGACTAAACTGCTGAACTCGGTTTCTTGTATTTCCAAAGATATTGAGGCGCTTGCTGAAAGATTGAACTCGGTTTTTATCGAATTGTCTGACGCTGAGGATGAATTTGATCGGGCGATAGATTCATTGAATCATGATCCAGAGAGGAAAGAGGTTTTGAGACAAAAAATTGATGAAATGAATAGGCTTCTTTCAAAACATGGAGTTTCTGATATTGCTGGTTTGATTGAAATAAAGTCTGAGTACGAGTTAAAATTGTCTAGCATTGAGTCCTTTGATCAAGAATTAAATGATTTAGAGAAGAGGTGCACGAAAAGTGAAAAATTGGCGATGGACCTTGCTAATCGCCTATCTGAATATCGAAATAGTCGTGCCGTTCAATTTCAATCTAAAGTGAACGCTAGGTTAGTAGACCTTGGAATGCCAAAGGCAGCCTTTGCTGTAGAATTAGGTAAGGCAGAGGAACTTACTAAAACAGGTATTGACACCATCGAAATGTTGTTCAACGCAAACGATTCGGTCGATTTAAAGAGAATAGGCGATGTAGCTTCAGGTGGTGAAATTGCCAGATTGATGCTGTCATTAAAAGGAGTTCAATCCAGTCTAGAATCAGATCTGACCATGATTTTCGATGAAATTGATACAGGCGTTAGCGGTGAGGTTGCTAAGAGAATTGGTTCGTTGATGCGAGAACTTTCAAGTTCAGCACAAATTATTTCGATTACCCATTCACCAGGCGTTGCGGCCAAAGGAAATCAACATTTAAAGATTTTTAAACATGAGTTGAACGGAGTAGTCATATCTGACTTTAAGCAATTATCAGAGGATGAGCGTATTTCAGAACTAGCGAGCATGTTTAGTGGCAATGAGATAAATGACGCCTCCATTGAAAGTGCTAGATCGCTAAGAAATCAATAAGATTAAACAGTAATTCTATTTTTACCTACCTAACTATAAATAGCAGAAATGAATAATTTATTAAAGAATAAACGAGGGATAATTTTTGGAGCATTGGACGAACGATCTATTGCTTGGAAAGTTGCAGAGAAGGCCCACGAACAAGGCGCTAGCTTTATTTTAACTAATGCTCCGATTGCATTGAGAATGGGGACAATTAACCAATTGGCCGAAAAATGTAACACTGAAGTCATAGGTGCTGATGCAACAAGCATGGAGGACCTCGAAAATCTTTTTATTCAATCTCAAGAAAAACTGGGAGGTAAATTAGATTTTGTTTTGCATTCAATTGGTATGTCGCCAAATGTTAGAAAGAACAAAGGATACACTGACCTTAACCATGAATGGTTTCAAAAAACGCTGGATATATCGGCCTTGTCTTTTCATAAGACAATGCAGACGGCTTGGAAATTAGATGCGATAAACGATTGGGGCAGTATTCTTGGTTTGAGCTACATCGCGGCTCAGGAAGCATATCCATTTTACAGTGATATGGCCGATGCTAAGGCTGCATTGGAATCCATTGCAAGAAGTTTTGGATACCACTATGGAGTGCGCAATAAGGTAAGAGTAAATACGATTTCTCAGTCACCCACTGTGACCTCTGCAGGAAGTGGCATCGCAGGTTTTGATAAGTTCTTCGATTTTGCAGATGAAATGTCTCCTTTGGGAAATGCAGATGCCAATGCCTGTGCGGATTATTGCATTACCATGTTCAGCGACCTAACAAGGTATGTTACTATGCAAAATTTATTTCATGATGGAGGATACTCGACAACAGGAATATCCTCAAAGATTATGGATAAAATGGTTTAGACAAGTAATTATAAAAGCAAAAAAAAAGCCCCGACAATCGGGGCTTTTTTTTATCTTACAGATCTCTCTATTTCTTTTTTTCTAAGCAATTGTCGCCTTACTTTATCGATTGATTCTGCTAACGAATGTTCGAATGAGCTGGATTTATGTTCAGCAAAAACATCTTCTCCTGGTATATTGAGTTTTACTTGAGCAATCTTATTTTCCTTTTGTTCATCATATTCCAATCGCAAATACACTTCGGCTCCAATAATAGGGGAGTAGAATTTAGAAAGTCCTTCTACACGCTCCTTAGTAGAGTCTAATAATTCTTGTTTTGCACTGAATCCCACTGTTTGTATGTCCCACTTCATGATTATAGATTTTACGTGAAATTTAACAAACCAATCAATTGGTTTGACTTGTCTTAACGGGAATTAAGACTAAAATTCTTTTTTGCTGAAAAAATTGAGTTTTCCAAACAAGTTTACAAGCTTCAGGAATACATCAAAGTATAACGAAATCATCAAAGCAACAGACATGATCCATAACACTAGGATGTTTGCCGATTTTGTGCTCATTCGTTTTCCAAACAGATTCTTTTCTGGAGCATAGAAGTGCGAACCCATGCCGGTTGGAATCTGGAATACTGGATCTGCACGTTGAATTAAGTGTCCATCGAATTCGGTAATCTGATAGAACTCCGTTTTGTTGGTGACCAAATCACTCAAACTTTCATTTTCATAATTGTTTCTTAGCTCGATAAATTTTGCCTTTTCTTCCTCGGTGCTTTCATGATCCATAATGATGCGATCCTTTATATCGCTATTATCATTATACTGTTTAATGTAAATCTTATGCAGTGTGCTTAAATGGAGCGAAAACTCATCCAAAGCATCAGCATCCAGATTCTCTATCGTGAATTTATCAATGATGTCAAAGGTCAACCCATGACTGGTATTATTCTCTTTTTCCATCTCGTTTCTGATGGTTTCTAGATCACGCTCAATCTCTTCATTCGTATTCTTTGATTTATCCTTTAACCAATTATTCAGACGTCCAATTTTGGCCTTAAGTGCTGCGATCCAAAAGTTCTTTTTGAAATTTGCCTCTTTCATCTTTTGATCATACGGATAGAATAGCTTTTCATATTCATTCTCCATAAATTGGTTAACCGCCAACGCCTCAAATGACCAGCGGGAAGCCATAATTTGACCAATAGGGGGTACAACACTTTGAGAGGTAATTGTAGGGTTTAACCTTTCAAACTTCACAAGCACGCCACTGAATAATATTTGTGGGATTATTAAAAATGGAATAAGAATGTATATCGTAACTGCTGAATTGAAACTAGCCGAGATGTTCAATCCTAGCATGTTCGCGAAACAAGCCGTTGAGAATAAAATGAGCCAATAATCCCAAAGCATACCCTGAATACCAAGGATGGTGTTTCCGACAATAATGAAAGAAAACATTTGTATTGCGCTTAGTACGAACATGATCAAAATCTTGGAAATCAGATAGCTGCCCTTACTTAAATTCAAAAACGATTCTCGTTTCCTAATTTTTTGATCCTTAAATATTTCCTCCGCACTTACAGTTAATCCCAAGAATAACGCGACAATCACCGACATGAACATATAGATGATGATGTTGCCATTTTCGTAGAATATGTATTCACCGCTAGACTCTTCACCCACCATTACATATCGTAAGAAGTAACTAAGAATGAAACTGAGTAGAGGAGCCTCTAAAAGATTTATCGCTAAGTACTGAGAGTTTGTGATTTTGGAAAGGACATCTCTGGTTATAAATACCTTGAGTTGGTTGAATGCATTTGGTGTTTTGAATTCAACCTCTGGAATAGGGGGTTTCTCCGAATTAACCTCGTGATCAAACTTTTCATTGAAAACGTTATTCCATTCTTCCGGTGAAGTTTTTCTCTTTTCAGTCAGATTTCCATATTCATCCACAACCTTGGCCTCAATGATGTTGAATATTTGTTCTGGGTTTACATTACCACATTTTGTACACTCACTTTCACTTTGATTAATAGCCTGCACCGCAGTTTTGAAATAAACTATCGCATCCAATGGATTACCATGATAGATAGGGTATCCCCCAGTATCAGTGATCATCAATTTGTCAAACATCTTAAAGATCTCAGACGATGGCTGGTGAATAACTACAAAAATCAATTTACCCTTAAGAGCCAGTTCTTTTAAGAGATCCATTATATTTTCGGAGTCTCTCGATGATAGTCCAGAAGTTGGTTCATCAACGAATAATACCGAAGGTTCACGAATAAGTTCTAATCCACAGTTTAGACGCTTACGTTGTCCACCCGAAATCTTCTTGTTCATTGGGTTTCCAACTTGAATATCCTTGATCTCATATAGGCCTAAGGAAATCAATGTACCATCAACACGCTCTCGTATCTGTTCGTCCGATAGGCCATCAAAACAAAGCTTTGCGTTTAAAAACAAGTTTTGATAAACAGTGAGCTCTTCTATAAGTAAGTCATCCTGACTGATATAACCAATCATTCCATTTACACCATCAATGTCGTGGTGTATGTCAATACCATTGATTGTTACTGAGCCAGAGTAGGGTGTATAAGCACCATTTAAAATATTCAACAATGTGGACTTACCTGAACCCGAAGCCCCCATTATTCCAATAAGACTTCCTGACTCTTCAGAAAACTTAAGAGTGTGCAGTCCTATTTTTCCTCCCTTGAATCGATAGGTGATGTCGTTTGCAGCAAAAACAATTTTGTTCTGACTTCTGTCGCTAAGGAAGCTACTAATTATGTCACTATAATAGATCGGGCTTACCTTAGTACTTCTAATCGAAGAACCTTGAGTCATGATGTAAGTCCTCTCTGGGTCAATGATTTGACCATTTAGAAGAAGCTCTTCCTTGCCAAAATACTTCAAGGCATACATTCCAACGCTGCCAATATTTTGAATTGCTAAGGTTCCACTCAACGATTCGTGCGTAATATGCTTGTTTTCATTCCTGCCTTGGAGTGTCTCAGCAGCATTCACAATTAAAATATTCGCTGAGTCCGAAATTGTGTTCTCTTGACATGTCACGAACGCCTTTAACTGCTCTAACTCTTCATTCGGAATATTGAATACCTCAGATATTGTGTCGACAAATTCTAGTTCTTGTTCAGAAGGAGTTTTATCAATATTGATATACTCAACCAAGCGTAGTAAGACGAATATTTTTTGGCGTTGTTCAAGTTCGGCATTAATCTGAGTGCCAATCTTAAGAACCTTTACGGAGTTAACGGCAGTCTTCTTTCTCTTGCCTTCTTTGTTTTTAGAAATCTTATGATGAGTTTCCAGATATGTGTCATAGTGTCCTAAATAAACGTGCACCTGATCCTGTGAAAGACGCTGTTTTAGAAAATTCTCAACTACAATTCGACTCTTATTATTCAGGTCATCGACATCCGCAATGATGGCAAATAATTGCATCAGCGCTTTTAGCAGCTTCTCACTCATCTAATTCTATTAATTCGTCTGGCTAGGATAGGAGCCAAAAATAGTCAAGTAGCCCAAAAACAGGTTGAATAACCATGTTTATTTTCACTTATACACTCACATTGTTTAATGTGGTTTAAATAACCATGATATCAATAGTAGAATCCCCGAGTTGAGCCGTTTAATTGGTTAAACTTGTTACAATGAAGCTTCCGTATTATAACTTTTTGTTTCAATATCAGCGTATTGGGAGAATGAATATGCTTTCATCCTCCATCGCAATAAAACGGGCCTTCAGATATGATGCGCATAAACTTGACTTGTCAGTACACTAAACCTATCGCAATCGGGAACCACTCAACTTAGGATAGAGTGGGGTTTATAGAATTAGTTTCATGCAAGTTTTCTTATTAAGCGACAACCTATTATCGTGGCTATCACTAAAAGCGGTTGTACCAATTAGTTTATTTGATAAGAAAAGTGATTTAAACCTAATTATCCCAAAACGAATCAAGAGTATGAGCTTTAGAGCGGGGATAAACATATTATTCTCATTCAGTTGGTTTAGTTTGCAATCTGACCTTTAAATTCGCAGCATGCAAAATATTTCAAAAAAGGCTTTGGTTATTGGTGCGATCATTTTTGTCGCGGCACTTTCTAGAATGATTCCTCATCCAATGAACTTCGCTCCACTGGGAGCTATGGCCATTTTTGGGGCTGCTTATTTTGGAAACCGCGGGCTCGGATTGCTCATTACGATGATAGCTTGGTTTTTAAGTGATCTACTTCTAAATAACATTGTTTACGGTACACAATCTGGATTGGTATTATTTACTGAAGGGGCGGTTTTTATTTATGGTAGTATCACATTGATTTTCTTTCTGGGTAAGGCTTTACTTAAAAAGGTGTCCATTGGACGAATGTTATTGGCTAGCTTATCAGCATCTGTGATCTTTTTTGTTGTCAGTAATTTCGGAGTATGGATGCAAGGAATGATGTATCCAATGACAACTGAAGGATTAATAATGTGTTATTCTGCGGCTATCCCTTTCTTTAAAATGACAGTAGCCGGTGATTTAGCTTATAGTGGAGTTCTGTTTATCGCCTATGAAAGGCTTTTTAGACAGCAACTGGATGAAAGCAAAATCAATAATTATTAACTCGATAGGATTCGTTATCCGAAAATTAGTACTCTCGAATTAGGAGCGAACTGAGTCTCAGTTGTCGAGGAGGGTAGATAGCAGATCTCGTTTGCTCGCAATTGGACACCATTCACATTGGCGCAACCATCCATTAAAACAACAATCTGTTCTTTGCCCAGATTAATTTGCTCGGACGCGACCACATTGGTTAATTGCTTGTTTCGATTTATAAATAATGCTTGGCCAGGAGTGATTTCTACAATGTGATTTGGTAGGTTTAAGAAGAATTGATCTCTAACTTGGTCTATAGTGCCACTCGATAAAACCTTTGTCAAGGTAATCTCGTTTGTGATCATTTGAGAAATGACGTTTGAGTAAAGTACAATACCCATACCTACCAAACCAGATTTGACCAAAAAATCGCTTCGTTTCATGAGTCGAACGTTTCATTTAGCACTCCTAGTAAACCGCTTTGATAATCCTGAATCGCCTGCATTATCTCTTTTTCTGTATTCATGACAAAAGGACCATAGCTCACCACCGGCTCATTTATAGGCTCACCGCTGAGTATGATCAGACGAGTGTTATCATCAAATGTCATTTCTATTTCGACACCATCATTGTTTAGTACCGCCATTTGTCGCCCATGAACTTTATTATCGTTTAAATGAACTACACCATCTAAAACATACACGATACAGTTCATTTTTTCTGGCACAGATAAACGTTCTACTCCACCAGACACACCGTCTATTCGCAGCATCAGCATGGGCGATTTTGTTATTACAGGACCTTTGATGTTTTTTAATTCACCAGCGACCACACCTGTCTTTACTAATCCATCTTCCGAAATCACCTTAGGAGTGTCTTCAGATGTTAAGGGTTGATATGAATACTCATCCAACTTGAAAGCGGCTGGAGTGTTTACCCAAAACTGTATCAATTCAAAATCTCCGCCCTTTTCGGCCAATTCTTTATATGGGCGTTCGCTATGCACAATTCCTTTCCCGCTATTCATCCACTGGGTTCCGCCTTCATAAATCACTCCAGAATGCCCCTTTGAATCTCTATGGTGAACACCACCTTTGAAAATGAAAGTGACGGGAGAGAAACCTCGATGGGGGTGCGGACCAACTCCAGAATCACTTTCCTTCTTACCACCAGGTATTTTATCGTCCCAATGATGAATTAAAAGAATTGGATCAATCATATCAATATCGCGACTTGGTAATGGTTGATCCAGTATTATCCCGCCCATGTTAACTTTTTGCGAGTTTATTATTTGTTTGATCGTTCGTTTCATTTATAATACGATAACATTAAATGTACGTACATATATATGAAAAATATGACAATGTAGATTCGCTGATTCACTTTTGTGAAATCTTGGCAACGAAGCGCAATTAAAAGCGTCTTGTTTGCGTGGAAAAAGCTATCTACTTTTAGCATCATTCTAAACCTAACTTATTAAGCATACTAACCCTTTGGAAAGGAATAACATTGTTCTTGTGTTTTTCATCGCATTATTGCCTTTCATAGTTGATGCACAATCGACCGTATATGTTAGTGATGCATCGGGTGCGAACTCATCAACTTGTGGCACCGCGGGCTCTCCTTGTGCTACCATACAATACGCTGTAGACAATATCGCCAATGATGGGGATACAATAAAAATTGACACTGGGCTATACAAGCTTGCTTCTAGTGTTAATCAATATACTCCAGTAGTTAAGATTCCTGAAGATTTTAGCCTAGCTTTTATAGGCACTAACACAGGGCTCGGCACTCGAATTGACGGAGATACCACCAGACGTGGATTCCTATATTATTATTCTGGAACAGGTTGTCCAAGCAGTGACTCAAACAATACTATCTCAGATACCATTGATCTATACTTCCAAGACATCATTGTCCAAAACTGCCATATTGTAGAAACTTGTGGTTCTACTACCTACGCAAATGGAGGTGGAATGAGGCTTGATTGCGATTCATCTTCGGTGATGAATGTCAATATCGACCATTGTATTTTTAGAGACAATCGAAGCTATGACGCTAATGGCCCGAACTCGGGTGGTAGATCGGCCAGTGGTGGTGCAATTTTTATTTATGGTAGGCGCAACGCAAATACCACCAATCAATCATTGTATGCCCAAGCGCATATTTCAAATTGTGATTTTAGTGGAAACTTTGGACACCAGAAATCTAATGGCGGTCATGGCGGTGCAGTGTTACTTCGAGATTTGGATACAGCGTCTGTTACTAATAGCAGTTTTTGTGATAACTATGTGTATAGCACCAATGCTGATAATGGTGACTTGCAACATGATAGAAATGCCGGGGGAGCGCTTTGTTTTTATGATTTGACAAGCTCGAACCCAGGGCATAAGTACCATGTTGATCAATGCACCTTCATTAATAATCAAGCAACAGTTGCGGCTAATTTGAACTACCCTTCAGAGGGAGGAGCAATATTCTTAACGAAAGGCGATGTGTTGAGTGCAACCACAAGCGCAGTGTTGCATTTAAGTAACACCGATTTTTATAATAATAATGTAGAAGCTGGAATTGAGCATTACGACAAAAACAGCGGAACCATAGATACTTCTAGCGTTGGGTTCAATGCCTACTACAGTCAGTTTCAGGTAGGACTGGGAGAGGATACCACCATTTGTGTTGGAGATACCTTGGTTCTAGATGCAACAATTACTGGTGGCGAATACATTTGGCAGGATGGTAGCACAAATGCAACATATAATGTGGTGGTGGGAGATACATACATGGTCACTGTAACTGTTGGGAGTTGCGAAGTTTCCGATACAATCATTGTGGATATTGTGGCAAATCCGGTTGTAAACCTTGGTCCAGACACCACGATTTGTCCTTATGATAGCATCCAATTAAACGCACTTTGGCCTAGCTCAAATTACAGCTGGAATAATGGGTCAAATGATTCTATCATAACAATAGGAGCGGCTGGAACGTATTGGGTGGAAGTGGACGCTGCAGGTTGCATAGGTGCAGATACTATCACAGTTAATACCGTGTCGCTGGCGCAGGTGGATTTAGGTAATGATACTCTACTTTGCGACAATTCAACATTAGTGCTTAACGTTGCCCAATCTGGTGCGACCTATCTATGGCAAAACGGATCTACCAATTCAACTTATAATATCACAACTGGCGGAACAGTTTCCGTCATTGTTTCTGAAAGCGTTTGCTCCGTTTACGATACGATAAATGTTACTTATGGGATTTCACCACAAGTGGATTTAGGACCAGATCAAACCATTTGCCCTTATGATTCAGTTTCCTTTGATGTAGGAATCACCAATGGATCTTATGATTGGAGCACAGGAGATACAACACCACAGTTGACGGTGAATATCGAGAGTATGTATTGGGTTGAGGTGGACAGTTTTGGATGCAAGGGATCTGATACCGTTTTTATAGATACGATTACGCTCGTATATGTAAATCTTGGTGCCGATACCCAGTTATGCGGATCAGAAACCATGACCTTGAATGTTTATCAAGCTGAGGCCACATATCTATGGAATGATGGTTCCACTTTACCTGGCCTCACTGTGAGCGCAGCGGGCACTTACGCTGTGACCGTGACAAAGTCAAGCTGCGAATACATAGATGCTATTAATGTCGCGTATCAGGCATATCCGGTAGTTGATTTAGGGCCGGATGAAACCATTTGTCCTTACGATGATATTACTCTGAATGCGACAAACGCGGGAGCCTTTTATCAGTGGAGCACAGGGGCATCAACCGCTACGATTAGTGTTTCAGATGAAGCAACTTATACAGTTGCAGTCGATTTAAATGGGTGTTGGGCGTTTGACACCATCAATATTGACACGGTTCAAATACCCTCACAATATCTTGGAAATGGTCAGTTATTTTGCCCTGGTGATGTATTCACTTTAGATGCTACCACCAACAATGCGTCTGCTTATTTGTGGCACGATGGATCAACACAATCCACCTTCACTGGAGATGCACAAGGAATTTACTGGGTAGAGGTAACTGTTGATTTTTGTCAAGTCATTGACTCTGTTTTCATGGATTATGTGGAAGAACCAGAAGACATTATTGGAAATGATCTCAGTATATGTGAAGGTCAGTCCGTAACCCTGACAGCATGGCCAGGTGGACTCACAAATTATCAATGGAATACAGGCGCAACTCAACAGAGTATTATAGCTTCGACTCAAGGCCAATATTGGGCGAGCGTGACAAAACAGGGTTGCCCATTCACTGATACTATGGAATTAACACTAAGACCATTGCCTGTTATTCCTTTTGGTCCGGATCGTGAAATGTGCGATGGTGATTCGGTGTTATTAGATGCGACAAATCCAAATGCCATTTATAATTGGAATAATGGATATGATGGTCCTTCCAAGGTCATTACCAAGACTGGAACTTATTCGGTTTCTGTCTATTTAGACGGATGTTATGCTGACGAATCAATTACGTTAACCTTTAAGCCAAATCCAGTGCCAGAATTATTGGATGATATAGAAAAGTGTGAAAATTCAACACATGTATTTGATGCCTACAGAAAAGCATTTGATTTTTATGCATGGAGCAATGGCTCCAATGACTCGGCAATAACAGTGAATAAAGCTGGTACATATGCGGTCACGGTTGGAATGGATGGTTGTACAGGGTCTGATTCTGTTAGATACATTCTAAATCCTCTGCCTGAGATTAACCTTGGGCCGGATTCTATCCTGTGTGAAGGAGATGTGCATGTCATAAGCGCTGAAGTAGAAGGAGTTGCAATATACCAATGGCAAGACAATTCTGATCAAAGCGAATTCAAAGTCTGGAGACCAGGTATATATTATGTAAGATTAGAAAGAGGTGGCTGTGTTGCAAAGGATACCGTAGAGTTTCAAATGAAATCATATCCTCTACTTTCCTTAGGGGGAGACACCACCATTTGTATTGGAGATTCACTTTTGTTGGTTTCTGATGATAGCAACTCGAGTTTCATTTGGAATGGTAATGAAGAAAAGCGCAGTCAGATTGTGAATGACTCAGCTTATGTATGGGTCGTTGGCCAGAACTACTGCGGTACAATCCGTGATTCAATCAATGTGTCCGTGCGTGATTGTGAGTGTTTTATGTATGTTCCTACATCGTTTACACCTGATGGGGACGATATAAATGAATTCTTTATTCCTCGGTTTGATTGTCAATTGTTCGATTATCAATTAACGATTTATAATCGCTGGGGTGAGCGAATTTTTGAAACTACTGATCCTACCCAAGGGTGGGATGGCACCAGTGAAGCAGGTTATCCCTTAGCAATGGGCGCTTACGTTTTTGAAATGTCATACAGGGCTGAACTTGAAAACAACGGATCGCGAGTAAGTTTCCATAAAACTGGAAAGATTTTGCTTTTGAGATAGATTGTTAAGCCAACACTTAGAGCTAAGTTTCAAAGTCCAGAATAAATTTCAGACAATGTGTAAGGATGTATGAGGAAATTCGACAAGCATTTCTTTGAAAGATATTCTATGGGATTGTTGATGTTAATTTTCAATCAATAATCAGGAATTTCTGAATCAACATAATTAAAATGGTAGCGAACAAATTACTTACCGCAATTGCGGTCACACTTCTAATTGGACAAACAATAAATGCTCAAGAGTCAGAGGTAGAAACAAATACATTTGGGATTACTAGAGTTTCTTCACGTATAGATTTTCTGCAGCGG
>Ga0181606_10000368_pt1 | contig 36699 bp, 33 predicted proteins | sample 041ome_10_FD_132994 | JGI IMG/M metagenome (GOLD analysis project Ga0181606, IMG submission 132994) | Coastal salt marsh microbial communities from the Groves Creek Marsh, Skidaway Island, Georgia - 041412US metaG (megahit assembly) | ecosystem: Environmental > Aquatic > Marine > Intertidal... | reverse complement strand
GTCGGCCTGCTCGCTGCAGCTCTCTACTCCCCCGTCTTCACCTCCGCAGTCAGCACGACCGCCGACATGGCGACAGTGCTCTCCGCCTGGGCCTTACTGAGTGTCTGGAAGGCCTCTCCTCTCGCTGTGCTTGCCTGCTGTCTTTCGGCGAGTGTCCTCCCTGTCTGGCTGAGTTTCTAACGCAGACTTCGCCGTCGCATAGACTCATCCTGTGAACAAGATTCGACGCTTCACTCATCCGCGGCATTCTCAGAAAGGTCACTGCATGAGCCTCTTCGCCTTCCTCGGACGATCAATGGCTCTGATGGCCACTGTCAGCTTCATGGCAATGCACGCGTCAGCTTCCGCGGCTGAAACAAAAACAGAGGTGTACGCCACACGGGGCGATCGTGAGCTCACCATCACACTGCACTACCCACAGGACTGGTCGGCTGATGATGCCCGCCCGAGCATCATCTTCTTCTTCGGCGGAGGATGGAATGCCGGGAGCACCGAACAGTTTGTCACTCAGGCTGACTATCTTGCCTCTCGTGGCATGGTGGCCGCGCGGGCCGACTATCGCGTGAAGAGCCGCGACGGTGTGACTCCGGATGAGTGTGTCCGCGATGCCCGCAGCGCCGTCCGCTGGATGAAGAAGAATGCCAGCAGACTTGGCATCGATCCTGAGAAACTCGTCGCCTCCGGAGGATCAGCGGGCGGACACCTGGCTGCCTGCATGATGATCGACAACAGCGTGGAAGCTACCGACGACGACCTCTCCATCAGCACGACACCGGCAGCCATGATTCTGTTTAATCCCGTGCTGACGTTTGAGCCACCGCCACTCAAAGAACGCCTTGGTGACCGCCAGGATCTCGCTGACAAAATCTCGCCAATCGCGTTTCTGGACAAAAACACGCCACCTTCTCTGATCCTGTTTGGGTCGGACGACCGACTCCTTGCCTTGGCCAAGCCGTACTGGGAACAGGCCGAGCAGCTCGGCGTCCGGGCCGATCGCTTTATTGCCGACGGGAAGGGACACGGGTTTTTCAACCGCTCACCATGGCAGGAACGGACGCTGATCGCAGCAGATGCTTTCCTGGTGTCACTCGGACTGCTGGAAGGCCAGGCGACCCTTGAGGCCCCCGACGACAAGCCAGCACCGGCTCGCCGCAGGGCACGCAACAACTGACCGCCCTCACATCTTCACAAAGTCCGCATCGCGATGCCTATTGCGCGTTGGCAAGCTGATGGCACCGCTGATCCACCTGGGCCTTCGCAAGCAAACAAACGACGCAGCCACCAATCTCAAACGGCTGCTCGAGCAGAAACCCCAGTGACACGACAGCGGCCCCCGGGACCAACTCAGCCCAACCCAGCCCAGCACACGTCGCGACCAGGAGTCACCCAGGTGGCCGTCCAACCAACAGCCTCGCCCGCCAAGAAGTCTGTGGTTGTCACAGGCTTTGAGCCGTTTGGCGGCCGCCGGGTGAACCGTTCCTGGGAGGCAGTAAAGCGGCTCCAGGCTCCTCCCTCCTGGGAAAAGCGGCTGCTCGCTGTGGACTATCAGAAAATCGTGGGAGAGATCGCGGAGCTTGCCAAGCAGAAGCCTGCCTGCCTCCTCCTGGTCGGTGAATCTCCCTGCCGCCATCTCGCCGTTGAGCAGGTCGCACTCAACCTGGCCGATACCACCCGCGCCGACAACAGCCAGTCGCCACCCCGCCGCGAGACGCTGCTCGATGATCAGCCTCTTGCTCTCCGCGCCTCCTGGGATGCCCGCGTGGTCGCGAAGCGGATAGCCGCTGCTGGCATTCCCGCCGCAGCGTCGTATCACGCCGGCACCTACTGCTGTAACGCATCGCTCTATCTCGCGATCGCATCACTTGCAGCCCATACAGCCGTGGGGTTTCTCCATGTTCCTGCACGCGGCTGGCCGAGTGGCATTCACCTGACAAAGTTGGCCACGGCGATCGAAATCTGCATTGACAGCCTGGCTACGATCAACCTCAGCCCAAGCGAGCAACGACTCGATCCCACTGTTCACAAAGGATGACTTATTCATGCGCTTCACACGGCTCCTTGCCTGCTGGTTGATCGTCGCCGCGTGCTGCACCGCTAGTGCCACCCGCGGCCTCAGCGAATCGCCTTCGTTTGACCCGCTCCCTTCGTGGCAAGACGGAGCAACCAAACAGTCGATCGTTGCGTTTGTGGAGCGTGTCACAGCCGCGGACAGCCCAGACTTTGTGCCGGAAGCGGAGCGGATTGCCACCTTCGACAACGACGGCACGCTCTGGACAGAACAGCCCCTCTACTTCCAGCTGCTCTTCGCTCTGGACCGGGTGCGGATGCTGGCCCCAGAGCATCCCGAATGGAAGCAGCAAGAGCCGTTTGCATCGCTGCTCAGAGGTGATCTGAAATCCGCTCTGGCCGGTGGAGAACGAGCTGTCGCCGAAATCATCATGACGACCCACGCTGGCACAACCACCGACGAGTTTGCAGTGATCGTGACCGACTGGCTGGCCACGGCCAAACATCCCACCACCGGCCGGCGATACACCGAAATGGTCTTCCAGCCGATGCTGGAACTCCTTGAGTACCTGCGGGAGAACGGGTTTCAGACGTATGTTGTCTCAGGAGGCGGCATCGATTTCATGCGGCCTTGGATGGAGGAGGTCTATGGTATTCCTCCAGAGCAGGTGATCGGGAGTCGTGGAAAGACCGTGTTCGAGGTCCGCGATGGCGTGCCTGTTCTTGTCCGTCAGCCCGAGCTTGAGTTCGTCAATGACAAAGCGGGGAAGCCGGTCGCCATCCATCAGCACATTGGCCGTCGGCCGATTGCCGCATTCGGCAACTCTGACGGTGATCTGCAGATGCTTCAATGGGTCACCACAGGCCCGTCTCCAGGCTTTGCTGCCTATGTTCATCACACCGATGGCGACCGTGAGTGGGCATATGACCGTGACTCCTCAATCGGTCGGCTTGATCAAGGGCTCGATGAGGCTGAGGCGAAGGGCTGGACCGTGGTGGACATGGCCCGTGACTGGAAGGTGATCTACCCAGTGGCTGATCACTGATGCACGCCCAAGGTGATGAAAAGAAGTCCATGAGCGATTCCACACACCAGTCCACATCACATCACGCAAACCCGCCCCCCTCACTGCTGCAACGGCTGGGCCCCACCTTCGGCACCGCCGTCGGCCTGCTCCTCGGTGGCCTCGCCGGCAGCGGCACGGGTCGACTGATCGGCACCGAAGCGGCCGTCACCTCCGGCTATGCCCTGGGAGCTGTCATCGGAGGAGTCATCGGCTCCCTCCTCGCCTCGAAATACTTCAACAACACGGCGAAGTAGCATCCCCCGCAAACTCGTGTTCACTCGTCTCTCGCAGAGACTCGCCATGGAAAAGCACACCTCTCGCTGGCTTGCGATCTTTCATCACCTCTTGCAGAGCATCCTCAATGTGGCGATCGCTCTCTGGCTCGTCGCCGCTGGCCCATTCTGCTGGATTCTGCGTGATGGGCTCGGCCCCGCAGCTGTCGACAGTAACGGCATGGAAGCGGTGTCCCGGTTTCTCTTGACCTTCTACTGGGGACCGATTGCCGCTGGCCTGATCACACTTCGCTTGGCCGCCGGCCTTGGTGCAAAACACGTCGCTTCATCTTCAACAGAGTCGCCACTCCAGCCATGACGCCATTCCAGCCATGACGCAGCTCCTCGTTCAAGGCCCAACGAAGAGTCTGAACGCGCGCTTCTCGCACGTCATTGGTCTCCCATCGCTTGTATAACTCAATCAGGATCAAACTCATCGCACACGTTCTCGAGCAAGTGAGCACCCGCACCATGACCCTCGCCAAGGCTCTTACGACAGTGATGGGGTGCGGTCTCGGTGGCACCGTCGCTGGCGGTGGGCTCGGGTTTGCCATCGGCCGATTCGCACCAGATGCGTATGTCGCGATGTTTCGACTCGAGGAAAGAAAAGTTGCGATTTCGCCACCTGAGATTGGCCTCGGTCTCGGCCTGGCCCAGGGGCTGGTGCTTGGCGTGATTCTTGGCGCCGTGCTCGTCGCCCTCGTGACCTGGCACGATGTCCAAGTCTCGAGGCAGTCGCCACGCAACCGGGCGTCTCCATGATGACCCTATGACCTGGTGGCCACGCATAGAGTTAGCCAGACAGGTGAGCGTTCCAACAGTTCAATGGCTAAAACGGGGCCTTCCGATGAGCAACGTACGCATGGTCGAGGTCTACCGGGCACGCGACAGCACGCATGCCCATCTGCTTCGCGACCAGCTTGAAGAGGCGGGCATCCCGACGTTCATCGAGGGCATGCAGCTGCAGTCTGCCCTGGGTGGCTTGCCAACCGGCTGGGCAGTCGCACCGCGGCTGGTGGTTGAAGCCCAGCACGCCGGCCAGGCACGAGCGCTCCTCGAACAGCTCGAGGCTCTCGGCAGAGGCAACGTCGACGGCGACGACTCAGAAAATCAGTCGCCTGCAGACTCATCTGAATCTCACACAGCACAAATGCCCAGGCGGACGTGCAGACCAGTCGGCTCGCCAGGTGGCATCCTCCGCTGGTACGGGCATCTGCTCGGCGTCTTTACGATCCTCTGGGCAGCCGCATCGTGGGTGGAGTGGTTTGCCGTTCCGATTCTTGCTCCAGACCGGGGCGGGCCTGTGCCTTGGCTCGACTTCGCATTCTTGAGCCTGCTCTTCATGTTCGGCTGCCTCTGGCTCACGCTGCAGATGCTCTTGTTTCCAATGCCGCTGAGCTGGCGAAGCCGGTTGATCTACGCTGCCTTTCCCGCGTCGTACCTGCTCTACATCCTTTCGCAGTTTGTGCGCGGATAGCGAAAAGGCACTGTTCTCCGCTGACGACGGCTGTGTCTGCTCAGCCAGGGAGCGTGACCGTCGTGCCAGTGCGATAGGCCTCATCAGCCGCCAGCACGATCCGCAGGCTGGAGATCGCGTCGTCCATGTGATCGCTGAGGTCACGATCATTCTCGATCGCATCCAGGAAGAACTCCTGCTCAGCCCGACAGAGCCCATCGTGATCAGGCTCGTCAGCACAGTCGATGATTTCGTCTGGCTTGGCAAACGAACGATCTGCAGCCAGTTCGCCATGATGCAGTTTGAGGGCAGCGGCCTTGGAATGGGCATTCACGTCGTCGGTCGACACCTCGCCTTCCTTGACGCCTGAGATGCTCACCGAGCCCTTGGGCCCGATCACATCCTTCACAAAGTAGGCCGTCTCACTGACCATCGGCCCCCAGCCCGCCTCGTACCAGCCAACCGAGCCATCCGCAAAGGTGACCTGCAGGTTGCCGTAGTTGTACATGCCCGGCACCAGCTCATCGGAGAGCCGCGCGCCAATGGCCGACACGCGAATCGGCTTTGAGCGTGTCATCTGGCACATGACGTCGACATAGTGCACACCGCAGTCAACGATCGGCGACATCGAGTTCATCAGTGACTTGTGGGTGTTCCACATGTCGCCCGACGACTGCTGGTTGAGATTCATCCGCATCACCAGCGGCGTACCGAGCGTCTGGGCAACCTCGATGAACCGCTTCCAAGTCGGATGGACTCGCAGGATGTAGCCGATCACCAGCTTCTTCCCCGCAGCCCTGGCGGCCGCGACAACCCGCTCGGCATCAGCGATCGTGACCGCGATCGGCTTCTCCAGGAAGACATGGCAGCCGGCCTCAAAAGCGGCAATCGCATACTCCGCGTGCGTGTCAGGGTAGGTGTTGATCGACACCGCATCCGGCTTGGTGGCGGCAAGCGCCTCCTTGTAGTCGGAGAACTGTGGGTAGTCCGCCCCGACGGCCTCAAGCAGATTTTTCCGGGAAGCCTCACCCCGCGCTACGATCCCCACGATTTCGAAGCCCGGCATGTCGTGGTAGGCCTTCGCGTGCGAAATGCCCATGTGTCCGCAGCCGACGACGAGGATCTTCACGGGTGAGTGCATGATGCGGTTGAACTCCTACAAGACTGCCGAAGCCCGCAGGCGAAAGCGGCGACGGGAATACCGGGAAAGTGACAGACGCGGTGTTGTCCCCTTCCCACAACAATTGCAGTGTAATGGACAGACAGCCGGCACTGGAAACAGCTCCGGCGCTCACCGAGAATGACGGCAGTGGCCGGTCACTCTTCTCCCCACACGACCTTTTCCGAACACAACGCGAGGCCCAGATGTTCCGCACACCTTTCTTTGCCGGCCTGCTCACCGCAGCTACCTCCCTGGCCTTGTGCGGTTCGCCGGCCTCCGCTGACGACACCGTTGAGATGAGCCTGCCGATGTTCCAGGAGCCGACACACGAGGTGGCGTCGGTCGACCGTGAGGCGAAGACGGCGATCGTGAAGCCACGTCAGGGCCGGATGTTCGCGTTCTCCGTCTGGGAAGGACTGGGCGTGATGATGATCAGTTCCTCCGGACGTCCTCCATTTGACACCCTCGTCCGTATCGAGGTTCGGGAAGTGCTCGAGGATGGTGAACTGCTCGTCGCCTTTGGTGATGGAGCGGCAGCAGCGATGCGAAAAGGGCCTGCCGTTCTCTGGCGGCCATTTGCCGGTGAGCTTGGCGATCCCCAGTCACTCCAACCAGCCACCACCAAACAGGTGCGGAGCCTGCCCGATCTTCTCTCCAGCAAGAACCCTCAGGCGAGTGCTGGACTCCTCGGCGCCGTACAAGCCGCGCGAGCCGCTGCCCGACGAATGCAGTCGACCAACAACCTCAAGCAGATCGCGCTCGCCTTCCACAACTACTCCGAAGTTTACAGGAGTTTTCCGCCCGCAGTGATCTACGGGCCTGACGGCAAGCCATGGCATTCCTGGCGTGTGCTGCTCCTGCCTTTCCTCGAGCAGCGGGCACTCTACGAGCAGTACGACTTCTCACAGCCCTGGGACGCTCCGGCCAATCGCAAGATCAGTGAGACCATTCTGCCGGTCTACCAAGACCCATCGGCCGAAGGTGAAGGAGCGTTTACGAGCTATGCCGCAATCGTTGGCGAGAACGCCATCTTCGCGCCGAACCTGGTGAAGATGCAGTCGCCAGACGACTTCCCCAAGTGCCTCACGAGCAGCAAGAAGATGCACTTTCGCGATGTTACTGACGGCACATCAAACACGATCATGTTTGCCACGCTCCCGCCGGAGCGAAGCATCCCCTGGGCGAAGCCGGAGGACATTCTGCTTGATGACGCGTTTGCAGGCGTCGGCAAGCCCAAGGGCATCGGCGCCATCCACCCAGGCCCCACACCTGAGCAAACCATTGGCCTTGTTGGCTTCACCGATGGTTCGGTTCGCACGGTCCTCGGTGATCTCGATCGAGAGACGATTCTCCCCTTCCTCACGCGTAACGGCGGGGAGGTTGTTGACTCAGATGCACTTGGGACCTCTCCAGGAAAAAGCACTCGCCAGGTCCAGCCGATGGTGCGGATCTTCAAGTCTGACGACGGCGTCTACGGCTTTTCGATCGACGAGGAATGAGTGCCCGCTGGATGACCGCCGATAACTGAGGTGTAGACTGCAAAGCTGCAGCGCTATACTCACGGTCATGGATCAGCCGACGGCACATCGAGAGCCTCCCGATCGCAGCGCAGGAGCCATCGACGAGTTTGAGTCGATGTTCAAGCGAGCGGAACGGTCGCCGTTTCACTACGTTGAGCGGCCAATCGACCTTGTGGCTGTTGTCTCCGACACCGATGCAGCGGCTGCCGAGCAGCTCCAGAATCAGGTCCGTTCGCACTTCACGCGACTCGATAGCCGCACTCGCTGGACGACGATTCCCTCCAGCCAGTACCAGACAGTCAATGAACTTCTCGAGGTGCTCCACGAACTCGATCCTGATCTGCTGGTGACCTCGCGGTGTCTTTCTGAGAAAGCCCTCGTGCCCCAGCACACACTTGGCGTCTATGTCGATGTACTCACACAAGTCACTGAGACTCCAGTCTTGCTCTTGCCGGGCACCGCGCCGCAGCCACGCCCATTGCGTGGCACGCCCTGTCGCAACGTGATGGTGATCGCCGATCACCTCGACGGTGACGACCACCTTGTCAACGCAGCAGCACGCTTTTGTCCAGCTGATGGCACACTGACACTGGCCCACATCGAAGACGACCGCTCGTTCCGGCACATGATCGATGCGATCAGCAGGATTCCACAGATCAACACCGATCAAGCCCGCGAACTGATCGGCGAACAGCTCCTCGCAGTCGCGGAGCACTACATCAAGTCCTGCATCGACGGCCTTGCTGCCTCGCCACTCGCCTGCCGGCCGCAGCAGGTCGTGGAGTTTGGCCACCGCGTGGTTCGCTACCGACAGCTCGTGCAGGAGCACAACGTCGATCTCCTCGTCACCAACACCAAGCAAGAAGACCAGTTAGCGATTAATGGTTTGGCGTATGCGTTGAGCGTCGAACTCACCGAGGTGCCGCAGCTTCTTCTCTAGTGACTCGTCACGGATGACATTCCCCAACCTACTCCTTCTCGCTTCCGACTCGGCAACTGCTCATGTTGCCGGTTCGACACTCCATGCCGTACCTGGCTGGGTCACCAGCTTCTACGTGCTCGTGCTGATGGCGATGGTGCTCTGCCTCGCCTTTGAGGAAAAGCTGCATGTCAAGAAGTCCCTGCTGGTGGGCACATTTGCAGGGTTCTGCTTGATCAGCGAAACCGTGATTGGGTTCTTTACTGACCGTGCCCATCCGATGCTCCCCTTTGGTGCCATCACGCTGCCAAACGGACATTCCCTCAACGTGCCGATCTTCATCCCCGCCATCGACTGGTCGGTGATCACCATCATCCTTGGCGCGAGCCTGTTCGTTGAGGTCACAAGCCGCTCAGGAATCTTCACCTGGCTCGCGATCAAACTCACGAAGCGGTCGGGAGGCGATCCATGGAGGCTGCTGCTGTTCTATGGAGGGCTCACAGTTGTCTTCTCGGCAGTTCTCAACAACGTGACAGCCATGATCATCATCGGGTCTTTGACGACTGTCTCGCTGAGTAAGCTCCAACGGCGCGACTTACTGCTCGGCTTCCTGCTGACCGAAGGCCTCCTGACCAACGTAGGCGGGCTGCTCACGCTCATCAGCAGTGTCCCCAACATCATCGTCGGCCAGACTGCCGGGATTGGTTTTGGACGGTTTTTCCTCGTTGCCGCTCCATATGTGCTCGTGGCCTCCATCGTCACCCTGCTGCAGGCGCGGCTCACGTTCGGTGTCAGGAGCCTGGGCACACCAGAGGAACAATCTGCAGCCGCTGAACAGGTCGCAGGATTTGACGAGACTGAGAATGTCCCCTCCGCAAGATTCTTCTGGGCGTCGGTCGGTCTTCTCGCGGGTTTTATCGCATGTCTCGCCGGACAGTCAGCACTTCCGTGGGATCTCGATGAACTCGGCATGGGGTTTGTGGCGCTCTTTTTTGCCGGCACAGCCCTCTGGATCTACAAGCATGAGGTCGATGCGTTCTACAAAGCAGTTGATTGGGATCTCTTAGGCTTCTTTGCTTCTCTGTTTGTGGTGATCTATGTGATGGAGCAGGCCGAAGTACTTGCCCTGATCGGCCGTGGGATTGGCGTGATGCTGACACTCCCGGCATCCGTTGCCCAGGGCTCGTTGCTGGCGAGTGCTGCTGCAGCGAGCTCGGTGACCGACAACATTCCATTGGCGGCAGTGCTGGCAAAGATCCTGGCAGTCGAGCCTACCGTGATCGGAGAGAGTGGCAGCAATCCCGCATCACCGTACTGGTGGAGTGTGATCTTTGGTGCCAACTTAGGCGGTAACATCACACCAATCGGTTCAGCCTCAACAGTGGTAGCGATGACCATCATTCATCGTCAGCAGCTCCCACTCACGTTTATGGGGTTTGTAAAAAGAGCGACTCCTTTTGCCCTCGTGCAGATCAGCCTCGCTGTCCTGTACGTTTGGCTCTACGCCTTCTTTGCCTAACGTGGCCATTGGCTTCCCTGGAGAACACGGTGCCGGACTTCGACACGATTGTCATCGGCTCCGGCGCGGGCGGCTTAACCGCAGCACTCGCCCTTGCTCGGATTGGCCAGCGGGTGCTCGTGCTGGAGCAGCATTCGCTACCTGGTGGCTGGTGCCACTCCTTCTCGCTCAACGGTTTTCTGTTTAGCCCCGGCGTTCACTACATCGGCCAGCTGCATCCTCGTGGTCGGCTGCGGCGGCTCTACGAGGGCCTCGGTGTCGCCAACGACCTGACGTTTCTGGAACTGAATCCTGACGGCTTCGACCACATCATCATCGGTGGGAAGCGGTTTGATATTCCCAAAGGGCTGCCACGGTATATCGCTAGGCTCAAGCAGGAGTTCCCAGCGGAGGCCGACAAGATCGAACCGCTGTTTCGGGTGCTGCAAAGTCTCGCCAACGCCGGTGGTGTTCGCCGCAGCCTGCGTGATCGGTGGTGGCTGCTCACCTATGGGCTTCGCTCCATGGATCACCTCCTCAACCGGTTTGGCATCAGAGACCGTCGCCTGCGAGCGGTGCTCACGATGCAGGCAGGCGATCACGGCATGGGCCCATGCGAGGCCCCGGCTGCACTGCACGCCGCGGTCATGGCCCACTACTTCGAAGGCGCGTACTACCCCAAAGGGGGTGCCCGGATGCTGCCTCGGGCGTTTATTCGGGGACTCCGTCGCCACGGCGGTGACATCCGGCTCAGCACACCGGTGGCGAGGATTGTCACCGAGCCGGCCGGACGCCGTCGACGCGTGACAGGAGTTGAAACAGAGAACGGCGATTTCCTCTCTGCCCGGCAGGTGCTCTCCAACGCCGATCCCGAGGTCACCTTCAATGGCCTCGTCGGCACAGAACACCTCAGCCGTCGCCTCCGCAGACGCCTGGCACGAACGGAGTATTCACTCTCCGCCATCAGCCTGTTCTGTGCAACGAACCTCGACCTCGAAGCCAAGGGCCTCGACTCTGGTAACTACTGGTTTGCCGAGGAGCCACGGGTCGAGGATCTCTACGACCTCGCCAAGCAAAAAAATCCGCTTGCTGCCGATACCCTGCCCGGCATCTTCCTGACCGTCACCACGCTCAAGGACCGAGCAAAACGCTCCGACGGACTCCACACGCTCGAATGCTTCGCGTTTGTCTCCTACGACGCCTTCGCCGCCTGGCAGGACTCTGCCTACGATCACAGACCAAAGGCCTACGAGGTCCTCAAGACCAGGTTGACTGCGATGATGCTGCACCGCATGGATCAGCTGATTCCTGACCTTTCGAGCAACCTCGTCTTCTCATCCCTGGGCACACCACTGACCAACGCCCACTACATCCGCTCAACCCGCGGCAACCTCTACGGCACGGCGAAACGCTGGAACCAGATTGGCCCGTGGTCGTATTCTCCACGCACCGAGATCGGCGGCCTGTATCTCTGCGGAGCGAGCACCGCGGCCCATGGCGTGGCAGGTGCCACTGAGACCGGCATCATCGCAGCAGCCGCAGTTGCCGGCTGCCACGTCGGCCGCTTCCTTGGAGCCAAGGATCAGCACCTCATGATCGAGCCGTGCGAACCGGCGGCTCGACCATCCGTTTCTTCGTAACGCATTTCGGCGTGCTGCGAACTACTTCGCCTGTCCGATGGCGTAGAGCGCGTCGCCGGAGCGAATGTAGAGCGTGTTGTCGACCGCGATCGGTGAGGATGAAACCTGCTCACCCAGATCAACTGATTCAATCAGCTCAAACTCAGGCCCCGCCTTCACGATCGACACCCAGCCGTCGTTGGAACCGAAGTAGAGACGACCGTCAGCCAAGAGAGGGCTTGAGCGATGCTGCCCAGTGTGGGTTCGCTCAAAGTAGACCTCCTCACCACTCTCCAGCTCGACGCACTGCAGCTTGCCATCCTTGTGCAGCAGATACACCAGGCCCTCCGAAACCAGCGGGATGCTCACGTCGGGAGTGATCGGCAACACCCATCGCACCACGGAGGTCTTGCCCGTGCAGTCACCGACCAGGTCGTCGTTCACCTTCAGGCAGACCGTTGGACCGGCTTTCGCCGTCGGCACCACAATCGTGCCCGGCACAATGCCGGGTGAAGCGACAAACCGAAAGGTGCCGTCATGCTGCTTGGGATTGAGGTCATTGGGGCCATTGAGTCCGCCAAATCGCCACAGTTCACGGCCGTTGTCGAGCGCATGACCGGTGATGCAGTCGGCCCCATGAACCACAAGGAACTCTCGCGTGCCATCTCGATAGAGAAAAGGAGAGGCGTAGGAGTGCTTGCATTCAAACTGGGCATCCGTGATCCGATCAAACTCCCAGACGGTCTTGCCTGTGTTCTTTTCGAGGCGGATCACCTTGCCTATCCGGGTCTGATCATCAAGCCGCATCGGGCCATGCAGCAGCTGGAGGTAGACCGCATCCCCATCGAGCACAGGCGTGCTGGTCATCCCAAACTGAATGTCGAGCTTGCCAAAGCGATCTCCGACATTGAACTTCCAGACCTCCTCGCCGTCGCAGGTGTAGCAGGCGAGGATCCCGGTGCCGAAGAAGGCCCAGACATGCTCGCCATCCGTCGAGGGTGATGGTGAGGCAGAGTTGCCCTCACCGCTGCGTGCATCCTGATTGCCACTGGTAACGGTCTTCTTCCAGAGCACGCGACCGTCAGCACGAGCAACACACATCAAGACGAGGTCATCGCCCTCGTTGCTCGTCAGAAAAATACGGTCGTCCCAGATGCAGGGCGTAGCACCGGCTCGGCCCGGTAGTGGCGTCCGCCAGAGCACGTTCTCACTCTTCGACCAGTGCTCAGGAAGCGACTGTTCGCTCGCGATGCCATCACCCGCGACGCCCCGCCACTGTGGCCAGCGGGCGTTCTCGGCAGACACACTGCCGGCCTGCAGTCCACAGCCCACCACAGCAAGAGCACACACAGAGAACAAACGAGAACGCGTCATAGCGATGTTTCCCAGGAGAACGACCTGTTGAAAGCGAAAAACTGTCTGAACTGTCGGCGGAGGCCGCATCCACGCTACCCGAGGAGCGCCTCTTTCATCTGATCCAACACCGTCTTGAGTCGGGCAGTGTTGCCGCCACCGACCTCCGCGGAAATCCAGCCGGTGAAGCCGATCTCCTGAATCGCCGAGCGGACCGACGCCCAGTCGATATCGCCTGCCGTAATCTCGACGAAACCCTTGCCCTTCCCTTCAGCGTCTGCACGGGCATTGGAATAGCCCTTGATGTCGAACTTCACGATCCGCGGTCCCAGCACACGAATCCACTCTGCCACATCGCCGTAGCGGGCATGGTTTCCGAGATCGAAAAAGGAGCCGACCCACGGGCTGTTGAAGCTATCGATGTAGTCGGCCAGCGGCTGAACCGATTGATCCCGGGGGCCATCGTCTTCATAGAACAGCCCATTCCAGACGTTCTCGAAGAGAATCCTTTGACCAAGTGCCGCAGCGAGGGGGATCGCCTTGCGGATCTCTTCGCGAGCCCGATCCGGACCCTCGGGCCCATCTCCTTTCACTCCGACAACAATCAACACGCCGCTTCCACCCGCTGCATGAGACACGCGGATGCAGTGCTTGAGATTGGCCAAGGCTTCCGCCCGCACCGCTTCGTCCGCACTGGTGAGGGTCTTCCCCCAGTGGGCGTGGTTAATCGCGTTGTGGATAAACACCCCGGTCGCCGCGGAGGCTTCCCGCAGCTGCTCGGGTGTCACCGACGCGGCGGCATCGAAGTCGACGCCATCCATGCCCGCCTCTTTCGCTGAAAGCAGTCGTGCTTCGAGTGATTCACCAGCGGTCATGCCGTACTTACAGGAAAACAGCAGCCCTTGTTCAGGCTCTGGCGGCATCGGCAACTCGAGGGATACCGACTCGGCAGCCATAGCAGAGGTCGCTAGGCCGGTGGCGGCAGCCGCGGCGGATGCAGAGAACAGATGACGACGGGAAATCGGTGTAGGCATCGGTTTTTCCGAACATGCGTGGACGAGGGAAGGGGCTGCTGACACCACCCACGGAGGCGTGTTTGCTCTGTTCGCATCCCCGACAGGCTTGGAGTATATTTTCCGGACTCGCGCTTGACGAATGGGGCAGCGTGAACGGGGAAGCACCATTGCGTGCGGCAGATCGCAAACCAAATGAGAGTGGCTGCCTGCGTGGCGTCACACACACCAGAGAGAAGAGCAAAAGGAGCAGGCCATGGCGTCAACGACGCGTCGCGGTTTTCTTGGCACAGGTTCAGCAGCCGGTATCGGCTACTTCGTGGCCGCAGGCAGTCGGCCAGCCTGGAGCAACTCAGCGATTGAGCAGATGAACGTCGCGAGCATCGGTGTTGGCGGCAAGGGCGGGAGCGACTCGCAGAATGCTGCCGAGTTCGGCAACGTTGTGGCAATTTGCGATGTCGACCGCAACACGCTCGAGAGCAAAGGCCGCGGCGAGAAGTTCAAGAACGCAGAACAGTTCACCGACTACCGCGAGATGCTCGATAAGTATGGCAAGGACATCGACATCTGCACCGTCAGCACACCTGACCACATGCACGGCCCTGCGACGCTTGCCTGCATGCGACTGGGCATCAGCTGCTACACGCAAAAGCCGCTGACACGCACGATCTACGAAGCCCGGCTCCTCGCCAAGGTGGCCAAGGAAACCGGCGTCTGCACGCAGATGGGCAACCAGGGCACCGCCCTCGACTCATCCCGCGAAGCCATCGCCCAGATCCAGTCTGGGGTGCTTGGCACGCTGAAGGAGGTCTACGCCTGGTCGAACCGCCCTGTCTGGGCACAGGGTCCTGGCCGCCGGATGGATCTCGACAAGTATCGTGCCCAGGCTCTCGCAGAGGTCACCGAGCAGGAAGGCGCTGGCGCCGACGCTGCTGAAATCAAGGAGATCGTTGACGAGCTCGTCGGCGGCAAGGCAGAGGAAATCTCGCGTGCCCTTGAGCGTCTCGACTGGAAGAGCTGGCTCGGTGTTGCTCCGCCACGGGAATACTGGCCCGGCCTTTACCACTCCTTCCAGCATCGCGGCTGGTGGGACTTCGGCACCGGTGCCCTGGGTGACATGGCCTGCCACATGCTGACGGTGCCATTCGCCTCCTGTGGACTGCGTGACCCGATCTCGGTTCAGGCAAAGTCGACCGGGCATGACTTCGACAGCTTCCCCGCAAGCTCGATCATCAAGTTCGAGTTCCCAGAGACGAGCGAGCGGCCAGCGATTCCGTTCTGGTGGTACGACCGGAAGGGCAACAAGCCCCCGATGGAAGTCTTCCAAAAGTGGGGCATTGAGAACGTTTCTGACAGCGGTGTGCTCGTCGTTGGCGAGAAGGGTGCCTTCTACAGCTCCGACGACTACTGCGGTGTCTACGAACTCCGCGGCGTCGAGAAGCGGAAGGTCGACTACGAGAAGGCCGAAGACAAGGGCAAGGGCAACGACGTGAACAACATGTTCGAGCTCTTCCGGGCGAAGCAGGCAGGCGATCCGATGATCGCTCAGTCCAACTTCATCACCCGTGCCGGCCCGCTGACTGAGACGATCCTGCTCGGCAACCTGGCCGTCTGGGCTGCCGCTGAAGGTGGTGCCGATGGCGAAATGGGCGAGTGGGGCGAGAAGGTTGAGTGGGACGCGAAGAACCTCAAGGTGACCAACCTGGCTTCGCTCAAGACCCCACACGTGGCTGACCTGATCAAGCCGACCTACGCCGAAGGCTACCGGCTCGACTGAGCCCAACGGCAGTGATGACGCTGTATCGATGACATCGCATCCTGGGGGCACAGGCCTCCGGGTGCAGAAAAAAGGCCGCCGGTGGAGTTCGTCCAAAAGGCGTTCACCACCGGCGGCACCGTTGTTCCGGGTGATCAGCAAACGAGCCTGAGTGCCTGCCGCCGTTCTTCACGCAGCCTGGCCGTGAAAACTGCCCGAGCGACAGACTGCAGGAGTTTGCGCATCGTGGGACGCAGGGGAGACCAGGACCACCCCCAACGAATCAGTGACCACCTTCTTCAAAACCCGCCCTTAAATCCCACCGTATTCAGGCCCCACTGTTTTCTCAGGAGTGTGCACCGTGACTGGGTTGCTTGCCATCTTTCGTCAGACTGGATCCTTCTCGTGCATCGTCTCTGCAGTGACTCTGATGAGCCTGCTGGCCGGCTCCGGATCAGCCTTTGCAGGACCGGCTGATACTGCCACGGCTGAGCGGATCGAGGCCCTCGGCAAGGCCGCTAGCTGCGAGGTGGACGAAGCGTCTGGGCAGGTCACGGCGATCTCAGTCACCGACGGCTCCAGCCTCACCGCGAACGATGTGGCCCTGTTTGCATCGCTGCCTGGCCTGACATCGCTGAAGATCCTCAACTGCCGAGAGTTCAACGACGACATGGCAGCTTCGTTGACCGAGCTCGACGATCTGACAGTCCTCGCCATCACCAACAGTGGCATCACCGACACCGGCGTGCAGCTGCTCGCTGATGCATTTCCCAACCTCACCGAGCTCGACCTCTCAAGCAACACAAACCTGACCGGCACGGCGATGCGAGCAATCTGTTCGCTGGAAAAGCTCGAGCGTCTGACACTGCTGCAGAATCGCTTCAACGACCTGCACTGCCGGCGGCTTTCAGGCCTTCCTGAACTCCGTGCTCTCGACCTCCGTGGCAACATGGAGGTGGGCGACATGACGTTGCGAGTGGTCGGCAAACTTCCCAAACTCTCAGGCTTTAAGCACCGCAGCACAGTCGTCAGTGATGGCGGCATCGCCGGACTGGCCAACAGCCCTTCGCTCCGCGCAATCCTGATGCAGGACTTTGCGGTTTCGAGCACCTGCGGTGAAGACCTCGCTCGGCTTGAAAACCTGACCTCGCTTGAGATCTTTCGCTGCCAAGGCTTTGGCGACTCAGGCGTCCTCTCACTTGAGGGCATGCCTCAGCTCGACCGCCTCACCCTGCGGGACCTCCCCGAGGTGAGTGATGCGGCCATCCCCACACTCGCGACCATGCCAAAGCTGCGTCGGCTCTACCTGCATGAGCTCACCAGCGTCAGTGACGAAGGACTCGCCAGCCTCGCCGACGCCAAAGAGCTCGCCGTGCTCGACATCTGGAGTCTGCCGCGGATGACCGATGCGTCGGCGGCGGTGATTGCTAGCCTGCCCAAGCTCAAGGAACTCTCGATCCGCGAGACAGGCATGTCGGCAGAGGCCCTCGAGGCGATTCTCGGCATCGAGTCACTGGAGACGCTGGTCTTCAAGAACGGTGATGTGCCGGCCGACCTTGCCGATAAAGTGAAAGCCAACCGAAAGTGGCGAAAGCTCGACCTCGGCCAGTGAACTGATCTGGCCGATCAGTCAGTGTCGACAGGTCATCGGCTCGCCGAACGGTCGAATCGGTCGAAAGACAAGAAACTTGCCCATCCACCACGGATGCGGAGTAAAGGCTTCGCGGCCTGCGGCGGACTCGTCATCTCGGCTGAGCATCAGCTCCTCACCATTGCGGCGGCAGCGGATCACCGTGCCTAGCCGCGTCGATGAGGCGATCCGCCGAAACTCAAACCAGGGCAGCAAATCGCCGCTGCGGGCCAGACCGGCCAGACGAGGATCGTTGGCCTGGAGCACCTCAACGAGATCATCCTGGTAGCCAAACAGCGGCAGCCGCGGCAGAAAGAGATGGTTGTTGTGGCCATCTTCTGTCCGCAGATTTGAAAACATAGAGAAAGCCGTCGTCGTCTTCAGGTCGAGATACGGGCAGGCCCCGTTGACGAGCACGAGCACTGGAAAGATCCACAGCGGCCGCCACGGCTGTTCTGCTCCGGCCTCGGCTGCCTGAGCGGCCTCACCGACCTTCGAGCGTGTGCGTGCGGTGATCGTCAGGCCAACGATATACACACCGGAAATCAGCAGGGCCAGCGGAAGCCAACCGTAGTAGCCGATTGCATTGGCTGCAGAGAACCCGTCCCCACTCCGGTAGGCAGCCAGCTGCAGAAAAACCGTCACCCCAAAGCCCGCCACAACCACAAGTGTGCTGACAACCCTGGCTGCCAGCGGCACCGCCATCCAGCGATCACCAATCCTCCGCAGCACAGCATCCGGCAAAAGCAAGGCGTAGAGAGCAAACAGCAGTCCAGAGAAGCTGTAGATGCCGCCGTGCGGATGCAGGGCGAGAAAGTGATGAAACACCAGTCCAACCAGGAGCCCGGCCGTGCGCGTTCGACGGCTGAGGAAGAGCAGCGGGATGGCCAGTTCGATGACGAGCGTGCCGAGAATCGTGGGCCACCACGTCCACTCACCATCGGGAATCCAGGGCACCACCTCAGCCAGTTCATGGTGCATCGAAACCGCACAACTGACTGCGGGATTGAGAAAGTCTTCGTTGAGCTTGTGAAGCACCGTGTAGAGATACATCAACACCAGCTCGGTGATGATCAGCGGCCGGGCCTGCTCAAAAGCGATGCTCACAACAGGCCGGAGCAGCTGTTCCTTCGTGGCACGACGTGGTCGCCGCGACCGCCAGACAGCCGCTCCGGCAGCGGCGAGGATCGCGGCACCAAGCGTCCCATGCACGAGCATCTCAAAGAGAATGTGGTTGGGCACAGCCGGCAGCCGGCCAAACCAGTAGGTCAGACTCGCTGCCAGGAAGCCCAGCAGGACAGCAGGCGTGCCGGGGAAAAAAAGTAGGGCGAGCGTGGCCGCGAGCAAAACCTGACCACTGATCAGCCCCAGCCACCAGGGAAAAGAGACCATGTGGGTCAAGCTGGCCACGGCCATCAAGAGCGAAAACATCCGCAGTCGCGGATCGGGGCTGGCAGTGCCCACTGGCGGTGTGGTCATCGTGGAGGATAAGTTTCCTGCAGAGTTTCCCTGATACAACGACTGTGGCTCAGAGTCCTGACAGCAGCGGCTCATGACACGTGGAATCGACAGTTATGGCCGTGCTCGCCTTGGTTCTCACGTGTGCCTTTTGGGGGCTGAGCTTTCCAGTACTCAAAGCCCTCCAGCTCGACCAGGCCGCGCGGCTGCCGGAGGCTTCCAGCTGGTTTCTGGCTGCCTGGATTCAGCTGGCCCGTTTTGGTACCGCCGCGTGCCTTCTGGCGCCAGCGATGCTCCATCTTCCGAAGCCCACCCGCAAAGAAATTCAGCAAGGTCTGGAACTGGCTGCGTGGGGGGGGCTCGGCATGGGAATCCAGACCGACGGCCTGGTCTACACAGAAGCCTCCACATCAGCCTTTCTGACCCAAGCCTACTGCGTGCTCCTTCCCCTCTGGACCGTTGCCCGCAGTCGCCGGCTCCCTTCGCTCCGGCTGCTTGGAGCGACAGCACTGGTCGTCGCAGGCACGGCGATTCTCTCTGGCATCCGCCCCGGCAACCTTTCGATCGGCCGCGGTGAACTGGAAACGCTCCTCTCGACGGTCTTCTTCACCGGACAGATTCTCGCCCTCGAAAAGCCCCGCTATGCCGAGAACCGCGGCCGTCCCGTGACCCTGATGATGTGCGTGGGGATCGCCGTGCTGGCCCTGCCAGTCGCCTGGCTGACCGCTCCCGCTCCCGAGGCGATGCTCATCGCAGGGTCATCGCTCCCCACTGCCGCCATGCTCACCAGCCTGGCGGTGTTTTGCACGATCGGAGCCTTCCTGTTGATGAACACTTATCAACGGTATGTTCCAGCAACTGAAGCGGGGCTTATCTACACGAGTGAACCTGTCTTTGCGTCGGCGTATGCGCTCTTTTTGCCAGCACTGCTGGCAGGCTGGGCAGGCATCTCTTATGCGAACGAAGAGTTCACGCCGGCTCTGTTGTGGGGCGGTGGTGCGATCCTAGCAGCCAATATCTGGATGCAGTTGAAAGGTGTGCCGCACTGGCTCCCAGCCTGGCTTACGGGTGGTGCTCGCCGCATCCCTTAGGCTCTCACCATTATCTGGATTGCCTGGAAACTGCTGCTTGGCAACCGAGGCACGTCTCTCGGCATTGTCTTGAGTATCGTGTTTGCGGCCTTGCTGATTGCACAACAGTCGTCGGCCTTCTGTGGACTGTTGTCGCTGACACCGACGTCAGCCGCGCCGACCGAGGCAGAAACTGCCGGAGGTGGGACTTGAACCCACACGCCCTTGCGGGCAACGGATTTTGAATCCGTCGCGTCTGCCATTCCGCCACTCCGGCTCGCCGTCCGGCACGCAGCGTGGCGATGCCCGTCGACTCGTAGAAAGACTAGGTCGGCCATCGCTGATTTGCCAGCCCTGGCAGCGATCGACGGCGTTCCCGGCAAGCAGGAACTCGTGGTAGAGTCCGCCAAGGGCAGCCTCTTCCTTTCTCCCACCGCCCAGACACCCACGGGCGTGAAAGCACACCGCATGAATGTCATCGTGTTTGAGGACAGTGCGGTACGCTCACTCGGTGTGCTCGTCACCATGCGGCCTGCCTGCGACCTGCTGATTGGCAGCGTCAGCCTGGTGGAGGCCCTACAGCTCTTCGGCGAGGTACATCGTGTCGCTCGGCCGCATCTGGGCCGCTATCTCACCGCGCTTGCAGGCGAGCGGGTGCCGCTCTGGGGAGGCCCGGGCAATCCTCGCAGCCTCGCGACGCCTGCCTCGAGGCACACCTCCACCGTGCTGGTCGTCAACGCCCGACTGGTTCCCACCGCCGAGGCGATTCGTGGTCTCAGACGGCTGGTCGAGGCAGGTGAGCGGGGCGTCGTCTTTCGCGCTGGGGCACTCGTCGCGGCGGTACTGCAGCGATCGAAGTCCGGCCATGACTCCGCTGATGACACCGCACTCAAAGCGATGCTCTCGCACCCTGGTGTCGCTACGGGAATGCGGGAGTCACCGGTGGAACGCATCCTCGCCGAGCTCGGATCACGGCAGCCACTCAATGACCTCGCCAGCGACGAAGCGGCGTTTCGCTTGGTGGAACAGTCACACGAAGTGGTCACCGCACATGAGCATGCACTGGCCGGGAGTCTGGCAATGCGACTCGACTCTGGCCACTTCGCTGAAACCCAGCCCGGTCTCTTCGTCGCCTCAACCGCCAAGGTGTCGAGCCATGTGGTGGTCCGCGGTGGACCAGTGGTCGTGGGAGACGACGCCGATCTTGGACCGTTTACCTGCCTGGAGGGCCCCGTCTGGATTGGAGAGCGGGCGATCGTTTCACCTCACTCGTGGATTCGTCCCGGCACAGCAGTCGGCCATGACAGTCGTGTCGGTGGTGAGGTTCAGGCAAGCGTGATTGAGCCTTTCACCAACAAGCCACACGATGGCTACCTCGGTTACAGCCATGTCGGCAGTTGGGTGAACATTGCCGCAGGCACCAACACCGGCAGCTTAAAGGCATCGTATGGCCCGGTGCGGCAGCATACGATTCAGGCTGACGGCAGTCGCCAGACCGTACACACACACCGTCAGTTCCTCGGCGCGGTCGTCGGCGACCTGGCGAAGACGAGTGTCACCACCTCACTTGCCTGCGGAGCGCGGGTTGGCGTGGCCGCTACCGTTGGCGGTGAAGCTCCGGAGCAGGTTGCCGCATTCTTGAACCTGCTCACCGGTGGGAGCCGCACCACGCCTGAGCAGGCTGCCACTATGCTTGACCGCATGATGGCTCGTCGTGGCATGGCTGTTCACCACGCCGACCGCGACCTCCTTGCCGATGTCTGGGCAGAGACATCGACGATAGGCGGTTGAGTCTCTCCAGGGCCTCACACCCTAGACAGATCTGCCGCAGTTGGGCGATCTCCGCTGCGGCGCTACACTACGAAGATTGTCGGATCACCCTTTGTTTCCCCCCACGACGGAAGTTCTGTGGCACTCCTCGACGCCTACACCGACGGCCGCTTCGGCCTCTCTTTTGAACTGTTCCCACCGAAGACCGCTGAGTCTGAGGCCACGATGTGGGCCACCGTGGATGATCTGATGGCCTTCGAGCCTGCGATGATCACCTGTACTTATGGCGCCGGAGGCTCAACCCGTGACAAGACCCTTGACATCGTGGAGGAGGTGCATCGTCGACACGGCCTACCGGTGGCCAGTCATCTCACCTGCGTCGGCTCCACGGTTGATGAGCTCCGCGGCTACCTTCGGGCAGCGATCGATCGCGGCGTCTCGGCGATTGTGGCCCTGCGAGGAGACCCACCCAAAGGCGAGTCGGACTTTCAGCCCGTTGAGGGTGGCTATCGCTATGCGTCTGAGCTTGTGGCGATGATTCGTGGTGAGTTCCCAGAACTCGGCATTCTCGTTGCCGGCTACCCAGAGACCCACCAGGAAGCAGTCAGCCCCGAGGCCGATCTCGAGAACCTCAAACGCAAATGTGATGCCGGGGGTGATGTGGTCGTGTCACAGCTGTTTTACGATAACGCTGACTTCTTTCGCTTCCGCGATGACTGCGACAGACTGGGCATCACCGCCCCACTGGTGCCTGGCATCATGCCTGTCACCAACTTCAATCAGATCAAACGCATCGCGAGCCTCTGCAAGGCAAAACTTCCAGACAGCTTCACCCGTGCCTTTGAAGCTGCCGGCGACGACACCAATGGCCAGTTTGAAGCCGGGGTGGAGTTTGCCACGCAGCAAGTCCGCGAACTCCTTGAGGGAGGCGTGCCCGGAATCCACTTCTACGTGCTCAATCGCTCTCCAGCGACCCGCCGCGTGCTCGAGCAGGCGGGGTGTGGCCCTCGTAAGGCTTAATCCGCCACCGCTTGAAAGGCCGCTCTCACAGCTAACGCGGAGGCTGGTCGTCGTCCATGGTGCGGATGTAGCTCCGCAGCCGCTCAAGTTCATCGGTCACATTCCGCAGCTTGAGCATGTTTTCCACACGCTTGACGAGCTCCACCTTGTTGACCGGCTTGGAGAGAAAATCGTCGGTTCCGGCCTCAACAGCCCGCTCGATATCTCCGAGCTCGCCGAGCGCCGTCACCATCAGAATCATGATTGGACTCGTCGTTGGATCTCCCTTGAGCCGCGAACAGACCTCAAAGCCCGAGAGCTTCGGCATCATCACGTCGAGCAGAATCACATCGGGCCGAAACGCCTCCACCTGCTCAAGTGTGTCGAGCCCATCCACCGCAGTCGCGATCTCGCAGTCGACCTCCATCAGGTAGGCCTCAAGCAGTTCGCGATTCGGCTCATTGTCATCCGCAATCAACACGCGACTCCTGCCCGAGTCTGCGCCGCGAGCGGAAGCCGAAGAGGAAGACGGCTGTGAGCCAGCAGAAGCGTCAGAAAGCGACATGATCAGCCTGCGAGGAAAGTGGTTCTCGAGCGAAGGCAGCCATCGACGAGCGGCGGCCGCCGCGACTAAGGCACCTCAAACAGTGACTGGCTCTTCACAATGGCCAGGTCATCCGGAAACGTGTGGAACGCCTGCACGAACAGGCTCTTTGTGCGACTCTCAATGTTAAGCCAGCTGATAGCTCCAAGTGCGAGACGGCCGCTGGAGTCAAACCGATGCAGGATGCCCTGACGACCGCCATCCGTGCAGAGTTCTTGCTGAAATGTCCAAAAAACCTCCGGCTCAACGGTCTCGAGCTGAAATGCCGTCTCATAGCGGATGCCACCGCGACACTCGACGCGATCGCTGCGTTCGCCAGCGAGCCGGGAGGAGAGCAGCCGCCGCTTTTGAGGCAGTGGCTGCGAACCGCTGGCAGCAACTTCAGTGAGTGTGAGACCGGCTCTTCTCCAGGTGAGCAGATGCCCGTCGCTGGTGATGGCAACTGTCGCCTGATAGTCGGCTCGCTCCACGGACCGCTGAGCGTGGATCTCGAAGAGCTCCGGATGGAGACTTCGTCCGTACAGCTGGAAGACCAGCTCATTTACCTTCGGACGAACGCCTAGCACGGCCTGTGGCTCCTACACGGGACAGTGGCTGAGTATAAGAGTCGAGTACCCCAGGCGGAAGCGAAGGTTTCAGACCGGAGGACGACCCGCTCAGACTCACACGAGCCCCACGAGCACATCATAGACCGCGTGGGTGCCCGCTGAGATGCCAAACCCTCTGACAAGGAACAGCACCCCAAAAAAAACGCCTGCCAGCGTGCGGAATGCGAAACTGTAGAGCTCAAACGACTCTCCGTGCACGCCCACATAGTGCGCCGCACTAAACAGCACTGCCGAGAGCACCACCCCGCTGCCAGCCGCCATTGCCTTCGACATCCCTAGTCGGGCCAAACCAAAAGCGAGCACAGGCAGGAGCAGCAGCCGAAACAGCACCTCCTCATAGAGTCCGGCTCCACAGTAGCCCACGAGTCGCTGCAGCATGACCGACGTCGTCGAGAAGTCCGCCCCAGGACCAGTGTCGAGCAGGCTGCTGGCGAGCTTCTGAGGCATGATCGCCGGCCAGAGCCCCTCATGCAGGTGCGCAAGGCCGATCAAGACACAGGCCAAAACAAGGCTTTCACATGCCATCCCAATCAACACCCGGCCGCTGAACTGCCAGCGGTCATGCTCAAGGTGATGCCAGGCGGCAAGACCGACGACCGTGAGCGCCGGCAGCAGAAAAAAATAGGCGTCAAAACCGAGTGAGTCGAGGATGCTTCGGAGCCAGACATCCGCGCCATTTCGCGGCGTTCCCCGCCCAAGGAGCAGAACACCGAGTTCGTAGACCAGCACGAGTGGGAGCGTAAAAACCAGGCTCTCAAGTGGTGCTCGAGACAGTGCCCAGTACGACTCTCCGGCAGCCGTTTTTCCCTCTGTTTCGGCTTCGCTGTCACCGAGATGACCTGCATCAAAAACCGGTGTATGCTCTCCAGCGATGAGGTTGTCATGAGCCAGCTCATGGGCGTCTTCATCGTGGGGGAACTCAGTCGAGACATGCGTCTCATCCAAGCGAATGCCGCCAAAGGCATCGTCGTGGAAGGACTGCGCAGACCGAGAACGCATGGCGGCTGGAAGCCGCTCATCGTCATCGAAGTCATCGATCGTACGCTGGTCGTCATCGACCATGACTGATTCCTTCACCAACTCCGTGTGGTGTTCATCTCGCTTGACAAGAACGGTGACCTCAACAGAATCGCCGCATCGAAAGGATGTATCGTCATCGCCGCTGAGCCTCGTCAGGAGATCGATTTTCGCTGAGTCAAAAGGAACGCGAAAGCAGGACTTCAGACAAGAGCGGAAAGCGAGATGAACGAGCGAACATGGATGTTCTTGAGAAGGTAGGTGCCGCAAACGCTCACAGCACGCAATCAAATTTGGGGGGCGACGACTGAGGGACCGATAGTCGACGACCTGAGGTCGTGGCCTGGATGTCCCCCCCGAGCGTGCGTGCGGGTGTTTTGGTGATGGCTGGTGGATGCTGCCGCTCTCACCGCCGTCTGGCGGCCACTCATCGTCTGGCGGCCACTCATCGTGAGGAGCACCTCCTTGCGGTGGTCGCAGGCAGAGAATGCCTTGTAAAATGCTGCCGGCGGTTCGCCGAAGCGAGACCGCTCGCGGACAATGAACCTATTGGGCAGCCCACGGGCGAAGAAGAGCATGGCACGCTGCCTCGTCGGATGCGGCTCGAACCTCGGCGCCCGCCGCGATCTTCTGGAACGTGCCGTCGAGCTGCTGCGGTTTATGCCTGGGGTCAACGTGCTCCAGACAAGCCACTTCCGCGAGTCGAAGGCGGTCGGCGGTCCTGTCGATCAGCCAGCGTTTCTCAACGGTGCCTGCCTCCTCGAAACAGATCTTCCTCCTCAAGATCTCCTCGACGCTCTCCAAGCTGTCGAGAACACGCTCGAACGACAACGAGACATCCGCTGGGGCCCACGGACAATCGACCTCGACCTACTCCTCTACGACACACTAGAGCTGGACGACGAGTCACTCACTGTTCCGCATCCACGCATGTCAACACGCCGGTTCGTACTTGAGCCCTGTGTTGAGATTGCCCCCGACTTCCTGCATCCATGTACCGGCTACTCGCTCCGCGAACTGCTCGACAACATCAGCCTTACCCGCCACCGCATCGCGGTCTGCGGCATCCCCGGCTGTGGGGCTGCCCAGGTCGCAACCACATTGGCAGACGCCACGCTCAGTCACGCAACCCACGGCTGCACCACACTCGCTCACATCCTGATGCAATCGCAGCAGGCAACACGTCAGCAGTCATTCCTGGCAGCGGCATCGGTCTGGCAAGAACTGCTTGCCTCAGGCGAACGCGAGGAGTCGACGACCCACGTTGCCGACTTTTGGATTGGCACGCTCGCGGCAGTCGCCGCTCGGCACTCCACCGACATCGAACACAGCCTCACCCTGGACGTGCAGTCTCGCGCCGCATTGTTCGAACCGCCGCATGTGCTGATCATGCTTCATGTATCGCCTGATGCACTGCGTGAACGGATTCGCTTCTGCCAAGGCCCGCTCGCGGCCGCCAGCGATATCTTCAAGGACTTGGAGGCCTGCCTCAGTGGCTCCTCATCTCCAGCCGGTAACGATCACGCGACTGGAAATCATGACGAGGCCTGGTGCGATCATTTGCTCTCCCTTCAGACAGACATCGAACGCATGCTCAGCAGCCAGCGGACGCTCCCGCCACCGCTGACGATTCCCAAGGCGGTGGTGCATATCGATGCCGACGATCTCGGGGAAGCCGCTGACGAAGCTCTCGCAGCCGTGGAGGCAATGGCCTAAATGCCTGATGGTCCCTTGATCGAACGCAACCCTGCAGCGATTCGTCGTGCCGTGCTCGAAGCCACGACCTCAGGCCGCCGCGTCGGATTCGTTCCCACGATGGGCGCCCTCCACGCTGGCCACCTCAGCCTGGTAGAAGCCGCTGGTGACTGCGATGACGTGGTGGTCTCAATTTTTGTGAACCCAACACAGTTCGGTCCTGGGGAAGACTACACACGCTATCCGCGGACCCTCGAAAGTGACTGCAGACTGCTTGCTGACGCTGGCGTGCGGTGGGTCTTCGCACCACCGGTGGATGCACTCTATCCAGACGACGACGCCACCCGCGTCACCGTTGACGGACCGAGTCAACGCTGGGAGGGGGAGCATCGCCCCGGACACTTTCAGGGTGTCGCCACCGTGGTCTGCAAGCTGTTTTCAATGGTGCCAGCGACCACCGCCTACTTCGGTGCCAAAGACTGGCAGCAGACGGTGGTGGTGCGGCGGATGGTGCGTGACCTCGCTTTTCCGATCGACATTGTCGTCTGCCCGACGGTCCGTGAGGCCGATGGGCTTGCGCTGAGTTCACGCAACGTCTACCTCAGCTCCGAGGAACGACAGCGTGCGGTGGCGCTCTCTGCAGGGCTCTCGGCAGCACGCGACTGTTGGCAGCATGGCGGCGATGCTGCAACCGCAACAGCTGCCATGCGGGCTGTCATCGGCGAACAAGCGATCGATGTCGACTATGCAGCAATCGTCGATCCTGTCAGTCTCGAGCCACTCTCAGATTCCACACAGGGCCTCCCGGCAATCGCCCTGGTGGCTGGGCGTGTTGGCTCAACACGCCTGATCGACAACATGCTCCTCTCCTAGCGACACTTCCTGCGTATGTATTCGACGCTGTTCCACATCCCCTCTCGTCTCGGGAGCGAACCTGGGATCCCACTGTTTGGCTTCGGCCTGCTGTTGGTGCTGTGGGCGATGGCAGCGGTCGGTTCGAGTCTGTGGGTGGCGTTCCGCTCGGGCTGGAGCGACGCCGTTCGCGGACTCCTGCTTCCCTTGGTGATCACAGGGGCGATGATCGTCTGGGTGCTCCCAGCACTCGATGACGGAAGGGGCATTCCGATCCGAGGCTACGGCGTGATGCTGCTGGCCGCAGTAGCCGCCGGCACCTGGCTTTCGATCGTTCGAGGCCGTCGGATGGGCTTTGACGCCGACACCCTCCTGGCACTGGGCACACAGATTTTCTTGTGGGGCATTGTGGGTGCTCGACTGTTCTATGTGATCGAGTATCACGAACAGTTCTTCTCTGCTGAGCGGTCTCTCGCCGCTACACTCGCCGATGTCGTGAACGTGGCTGCTGGTGGCCTGGTCGTGTTTGGCTCGCTGCCCACAGCTGCGGCAGCAGCATGGTGGTTCGCCTATCGTCGTAAGCTCAACCTCCTGGTCCTTGCCGACTGCATCGCCCCGGGCCTCTTGGTAGGACTCGCGCTCGGCCGTGTGGGCTGCTTCCTCAATGGATGCTGCTACGGAGGCGAGTGCGAACTGCCCTGGGCGGTGACGTTTCCTCCTGAGAGTCCGCCATGGTTTGATCAGGTGCAGCGAGGGCTGTTGCCCAACCTGTCCCCGCAACAGGTCGGTCGCAGCCTGCCAATCCATCCGGCGCAGCTCTATGCGGCGATTGATGCGGGAATCCTGGCCTGGCTTGCCATCTGCTTCACTCCACTCGCACGTCGTGACGGCCAGGTCTTTGCCCTTGTGCTCTCGATCCACCCAGTTTCACGTATCCTTTTGGAGATGATTCGTGTCGATGAGCCGCCGGCACTCGGCACGCCGTTTTCGATTTCCCAGCTCATCTCGCTGGTTCTGCTCGGGACAGCTGGAATCCTCTGGGTGGTGACCTTTCGCCGCCCGCCACGGCTTTCCTTTGACAGTCAGAGCCCAACGGACTGACACTGGAAGTTTTTGGGAATCTTTTTGCTGCTCGAGGCGTCAAAGTGCAGGACAGCGAGATCATCGAACGAGTACTCGCCGGCGAGCATGCGGCCTACGCCACGCTCGTCGAGCGACATCAGCCGCAGATTCTGCGGCTGCTCGAACGACTCGTGGGCTGCCGTGAGACCGCCCAGGACCTCGCTCAGGAAGCGTTTATCGCGGCCTTTCGGGGCCTGAAGTCGTTCCAGCAAAAAAGCAGTTTCTCGACATGGCTCTATCGCATAGCGTGCAACAAGGCTGCCTCGGCTTCCCGACGTCGCCGTCCTGTGCCTCTTGCTCCAACTGCCGACCCAGTGGCAGACACCGCCGATGTGTCAGCCGGGTTGGAACACGCCGACCGACGCCAGGCTGTCGAGCAGGCACTCTCCCAACTCGACGAGCGGTATCGGGCCGTGGTGGTGCTTGCGGACATGGAAGACGCCACCTACGAATCGATCGCAGGCATCCTCGATATTCCGGTGGGCACTGTTCGCAGTCGACTGCATCGGGCACGCACGGAGCTTCGCGAACGGCTGCAGCCGTTTGTGACGGCAGAATCAAGTCCCTCGTAAGACGGCTGCCACGATGACACTCGATATCGACTCACCAACGATCAGCGACTGGCTCGATGGCCGTCTGCCGACTGACGAGGCAGATGCCGTTGCTGCAGCGGTGCGTGCCACGCCAAAGCTTGAAGAAGCGGTCGCCGAACTGCGACGCGTGAAACAACTGCTCGTTGAGGCAGGCGACCAGCCTGTTGAGCCGAGTTCATCACTCGTCTCTGCCGTGATGGCCGCACTTGAGGGCCAGCCGCCAGGCCACACTGATCCCTTTGTGGACGCTGCCGACACACGCCCCCCTCATGATGAGACCGATGAGCAAATCCGCGAAAAGGTCGGTGACGAGTGGCAGCATGTGGAACGAGCACGCGTCGATCAGGAGCGTGCCGAAGCGATCGAGGATGAAGAGGCGGTCCGTGAAGCACTTCGCACGGAAGGGAAGAGTGCTCGTTCCGATCGCCACTGGCTTAAGCCAGCCCTGAGTGTTGCCCTCGCAGCCGGTCTGGTCGTGGCTGTGCTGCTAAACATCGGGGACCAACCACCGACCGACGCCTTGCCTGAACTCGCACAGCAGACCCTCACAGCAGACAGCCTGGAACGGCCGGACATCGATCCGGAAGCCCTCGCCGAACGGATGATTGCTCGTGGCATCGAGCTGACGACTGGACGCCAGTCGATGGGCACCCTGCACATGACCGTGCATCTCGGCGACGGAGAAGGTCGTCGGCAGTTTGAGGAGCTTCTGGCTCGCAGCCGAGTTCGGCTGGATCGTGAGGAAACGATGTCGGGAGGCCGAGTCGAGCGGATCGGCTGCCTGGGCCGGGCGTCGGAGGTCGACCGGCTCCTGGAGACCCTCGCCGTTTCCACCGGCAGCGTGGTGCTCGAAACAGGCTCACTTTCCCGAGAGGCGATCGATCGGCTGGAGCGACGCGGCCCTGTGGCTGAGCCGATGATCGCCGCCGCGGATGTTGAAGTCGAAATAGCTACTGACCCGCAGCCGGCCCCAGAGATGATCGCTGCAGCCGCCCGGCCGGTCGCTCCTCAGGCCATGCGGGCAGCTGCCCCGCCCCCTGCCGCTGACTCCGGAGCAGCCGCACCAGAGATCGCTGCGACCGATGCGGGCAGTTCTCTTCCTGGCACTGCCCCACCGGAAGCGCTTGCCCAACAGACGGGTGCGTTGGCTCTGCGGACGGCACCTGAGGCTGCAGGTCTTAGCGGTGCCGCGGCAGACACGCCCAAAATCGCCGCGAACGCACGGAGTGCCCCTGGAGCAGGATCAGGCAAGCCCTCGATGGCTGCCTCCGTGGTCATGCGGACGACTGACGCTCCGCCTGAAGCCGTGGAACCACCGCCACCGCCACCGCAGCTGATCCCGCCGCAGGGCTATGTGCGGCTCTGGATCGATATCGTCGACGAGACGAAGCCCGCGGCTGCAACGCCAGGTGAGTAACACGGACGGACGCGTGACGAATCCCTCGGAATCCACTGAACCACCCCTTCCGCCACGTTCTCCGCCAAGTACGGTCACGATCCGCTGCCGCGAACATGGGCCGCTTGTGGTGGAACTGCCAGAAAACGCCGCAGAAATCGGCCTGAAACTGCAGTTCACCGACCACACCGGAGCGGCTTTCACCCCCCCTGCTGGAAAACGTGCCGTGGCACTCTGTCGCTGCGGCCACAGCTCCAGCCGTCCATTTTGCGACGGCTCCCATCGAGCGCACGGGTTTACCGCCGACGACCTGGCCAAGCCCGCCCCGGACGCCTTCTAAACACCGGTCCACGGCTGCGGTGAGGATTTACGGCAACTGCGGAAGGGGTGCGCGTCAGTCAAACTAATGCTGTTGAACCGCCGGCACGTTCGAGAATCGCTGTTTCGAAGCCGAAGACGCTATGAGACATATGGACTGTCCCCAACGCCACCTGTACCGTTTGGGGATGCGGACGGAGCTCTCAGCCGCACTCAGCCCCTCGGTGGAAGGATATGACGTCACACCCAAAGTCCAACTTCTACCAGCGGCATTCCGTTGCCATCATGGCCGTGCTCGTTTTCCTGCTGCCTCTCGTGGTAGTCGGAGCGATCAAGGCCAAGGGTAATAACCGCAATGATGTGAAGGGCTGGCTCCCAGCTGAGTATCCGGAGACCCAGCGGTATAAGTTCTTCCGGCAGCATTTCCAGGGAGAGGAGTTCATCCTCGCAAGCTGGGAAGGCTGCACGATGAGCGACCCTCGCTTGGAGTTGATGGCAAGCAAGCTGCTGCCTCCTCCTGAGGAAGCCTCGCGAGTCGACCAGCCGCTCTACTTCAAGACCGTTCAGACCGGTCCTCGCGCTGTCGAGCAGATGACGAGCGAGCCGCTTCTCTTGGAGCGTGAAGAAGCCATCAAGCGACTGACTGGCGCACTGATCGGCCCTGCGGCCGACGGCGTGGCACCGATGTCTGCCGAAGACAATCTTGATGAACGCCAGACCTGCCTGGTGCTGACGCTCTCGGATCTCGCCCGCACGAACCTCCACGGCGCGATTGACCAGGTCAGACAGCTAGCCACTGATGAGTGTGCGATCCCCGAGGACAGCCTGCATATCGGTGGTCCGCCGGTCGACAACGTGGCGATCGACAAGGCTGGCCAAAGCAGCGTGACGATTCTGTTCGGCTTGTCTCTGGTCGTTGGCTTTATCGTCAGCTGGCTCTCACTGCGGAGCAAGCTGCTGGTGGGGCTCGTGATCGCCTCGGGTGTCTACAGCATGTTCGCCAGCCTGGCGGTCGTCTGGTATTCGGGGTATCCGGTCGACGCGATCCTGCTGACCATGCCGTCACTCGTCTACGTCGCCACCACCAGCGGTGCGATCCATCTGGCGAACTACTATCGTGACCAGATTGCCGAGACGGGTATTCAGGAAGGTGCGGCAGGGCGTGCCTTGCACCATGCGATTTTGCCACTATCGCTCGCCACGGGCACAACTGCCGTCGGCCTGGCCACACTGGCAGTCAGTGAGCTGGTGCCGATTGCGATGTTCGGCATTTTCTCAGCCATAGGCGTGGTGGTCAGCTTCATCATCCTCGTCACGCTGATGCCTGCGGCGCTGGAGCTCTTCCCGCCGCAGCTCAAGCTCGGCAAGGCTGCCGCGAGTGAAGAAGAAGACACCTGGCGTCCGATCGAAGACAGCCCCTGGTGGAAGGTTGGTCAGTGGATCACGCGGCACCACACCCTCTCCACGGTCACCTGCCTCGCGCTGATGGCGGGTATCGGCTACGGGATGACACGCGTGGAGACGAGTGTGCAGCTGATGCGGCTGTTCGCTCCCAATGCCCGTATCCGTCTCGACTACCAATGGCTCGAGAGCAACCTCGGCCAGCTGGTGCCGATGGAGATTCTTCTCAAGATCGACAACGAGGAGTGTGACCTCAACTTCCTCGAGCGGATGGAGCTTGTTGGCGAGGTCCAAGAAGCGATTGGCACACTCGACGAAGTTGGCAGCTCGCTCTCGACGGTGACCTTTGGTCGCAGCCTTGACCTTGGCGGTGCCAACAGTGGCATCGGTGGGGCGGCAGCACGAGCCTTTGGGCTCGGTGCCCGCACACGTCGCAGCGTTCTCAACCGGCGGCTCGAGGCCCACCGTCACGAGTTCCTCGATGGCGACTATCTCAGGGAGACCACCCTCGAGACTGGTAAGCCGGGCGAGCTCTGGCGGATCAGCGCCCGTGTCAGCGCTACGAAGGAAGTGGAGTACGACCTCTTCCAAGAGGAACTCAAAGAACGCATCAACCCGATCCTTGCGTCTCTGGAAGATGACGGCGTAACCGGTATCGAGGTGGACTACACCGGCCTCGTACCGCTGGTCTACAAGGCTCAGCACTCACTGCTCGATGGCCTTGTACTCGGCTTCGGCGTTGACTTCCTGATCATCGTGGCTGTGATGGTCGTGCTCTGTCGAGCACTCTCAGCAGGACTGGTGTTGCTGGTTCCTGCCGCGTTTCCAGCGATCATGGTCTTCGGTGGCATGGGCTGGGGCAACTCACTGCTGAAGTCCTTCACAGCGGGCACCCTGCTTGTCGATATCGGCACCGTGATGGCGCCGAGTGTGGCCCTTGGCGTGACCGTCGACGACGTCGTGCACTTCATGCTCTGGTTCCGTCGAGGCATCTCTGATGGACTCGATCGCCGCGAGGCGACGATGCTCGCTTATAAGGGTTGCGCCCGGGCGATGTATCAGAGCTGGGGTGTGATCGGCATCGGGCTTTCGGTTTTCTCCCTCTCGCCCTTTGGCCCCACACAGCGGTTTGGCTACATGATGCTCTCGATGCTGACCATTGCTCTGGTCGGCAATCTTGTGCTTCTCCCAGCGATGCTCTCAGGACCACTCGGTGGCGTGTTCGCCTGGAGCGTGCTGCGGATGGATGCGAAGAAAGCTGCCAAGGAAGACAAGCGTCGCGTGAAGAGTGAGCCAGGGAGCGACGCACTGCCCGCACCTCATGTGCTGCAGGGCCAGAAGGCTTCCAAGCCAAAGCAGGTTGTCCATGCCTGAGGACAATCCTCCGCTCAGTCCGTCACACGACAGCCCAGACACTGCAACGCCTGCTACTCCCGCGTCTCTTGAGTCGCCGGATGCCACCGCGGGCCTGCCGGTCGCCACCGTCTTTCTCAAGCCGAAGCGGGCACGCCCGTTCTACGGCCGCCATCCTTGGGTGCTGGAATCCGCGGTGCTGCGGATCGAGGGAACTCCAGCTCCGGGTGACGTGGTCGATCTGGCCACCCACAACGGCGATTTTGTTGGCCGAGGCCTCTGGAACCCAGACAGCCGCATCCGTGTGAGGCTCTACGCTTTCACCGCAGCTGAACGACTCGACGATGCCTTCTGGCGGGCTCGTATCGAGCGGGCTGTGGCCGTCCGCCGGAGCCTCCATCTGGACGATCGGGCCTCGGCGGCTCGCCTGATCAACAGCGAAGGCGACGACCTCTCGGGCCTGATTGTCGATCGCTTTGCCGACTGGCTCTGCGTGCAGTTCACCGCGCGGGCGATGCACTGTCGGATGGACCTGATCTGCGATGTGCTCAACGATCTCGTCAAGCCGGCCGGCATTCTGCTCCGCTCCGCAGAACGTGGCCTCGGCAAGCTTGAGGGAATGCAGATTACCGACGGCCTAGTTCGTGGACGCCTGCCGGATGGGCCAGTGTTTATCAACGACAACGGCCTGCGGTTTGGCGTTGATCTCGCAGAGGGTCAGAAGACGGGCTTCTATCTCGATCAACGTGACAACCGGCAAGCAGCTGCCAGGCTCGCCACCGGCCGCCGCGTGCTCGACATGTTCTGCTACTCCGGAGGCTTCTCGATCGCCTGCGTTAAAGCTGGCGCAGCGAGCGTGCTTGCGGTCGATGGCAGTGCGAAGGCCACCGCCCTCGCCGAAGCCAACGCCGGTCTCAACGGTGCCGCCAACATCACTGTCGAGACTGCTGATGCCTTCAAGAAACTCGATGCCCTGGCAGCGGCGGGTGAGCGGTTTGGGATGGTGATCCTCGACCCACCGAAGTTTGCTCGCAGCCGCAGCACGCACGACGAGGCGTTGCGTGCCTACCACCGCATCAATCGGCAAGGCGTGGACCTGCTTGAAACGGGCGGGATCCTCGTGACCTGCTCCTGCTCAGGTGCTGTGACCAGGGACGATTTCTTGATGATGCTCTCAGGGGTCGCGCAGCGGAGTGGCCGCTCGATCTCGATGCTCGCCTGCCACGGCGCGGCCCCCGACCATCCCGTCAGCGCCAGCTGCCTCGAAGGTGAATACCTCACCTGTGTGATCGCCCGCGTCGTCTGAGTCTCAGTGCTCTCACAGACGTCCGATGATCGTCGTGTTGGCCGAGGCTCGTCTTTCGGTGGTCGTCTTCTCGGCCCAGTTCACGACCGCCCGTTCGGGTCTGTCGACTCACCACTCTTTCGGCGGTGTGCCGGCACACGTCCTCCGATAGCTGTGCCGATTCACTGAGAACTTCGTATGCACAATGGCCCGCCGCGATACCGATATCCTTTATGAGGGACGCGTAAGGTCTTTGGGGGAAGACGACCGATGCTCGTGAGTCTTGCGAACAATCTGGCGTTTGCGCACTACCCAAAGACGGCCGAGTCTTCGGTGGCAACCTGGTTTTTCCAGACCTTCCCCGATGCACAGTATGTGCGTGCAGGCGACCCACACACCCATGTTCGGCGTTCGCTCGCCTGCCTGACCGGCGGCCGTTCACTTTCGGCGTTCCAGCGTCTGCAGTTCTTCAGCAGAACGTCCAACTGGCGGCATCAGACCCAGCCGACCGCCGGCCTGGAAACGAGCATTCGCATCTTCGGCATTGTCCGGCCGCCGTTCGCAATGCTCGCATCCCTCGCCGCCTACTGGCGGAGGGTGCCACCGATGAAAGCGCCGAATAACAGGTTCGCAACAGCCGCACGCGAGGGTCGCTTTAGCGATTTTGTTCGCCTTGCCACCAGCGGCCGTCTGCCCTCCTATCGGAAGTTCTTCGACGTGGGCGGACCTGCGTGGGCGAACACCCGTCTGATCCACTTTGAGGACCTCGAAACTGGCCTTCAGACCCAGATGAACCGCTGGGGCATCGACTGCCGGTTTGCCCTGCCTCAGGTGAACTGCCGTCCCTCAGGCTCGTGGATCCCAGATCCTGAAGGGGCACTGGACGCTCGCCTCCAAGCAGCCGTGCGTCGTCATTTTTCCTGGTACTACGAGACCTGGTTCGACGAGCAGATGCCAAGAGCCACCTGCACAACGCCGCACACGCAGCCAAGGTGGGAACGCCCACGACAGCCCACACGGATGCCGCTGCAACGCTCAAGGCACCGGTCGTGAAGAGTGCTGTCGCACTCCTCCGCACGATCACCGGACGACGCCGTTGAGTGCCTCAGACGAGCTTCTTCAGCCGCGTGTACTCGTCCATCGTGACGGTTGTCAGCTCACCGTCATCACGGGCGAGAATCAGCACGTCCGAGAACACCTTGTCATCGTTGTTGCGGCGGAAGTGGAGGCCATGCCTCCGCCTCTCCCGCCGCAGCACACGACCGGTTGTAGTGGTCGTCCACGCAGCCGAGGAGCCCACGGTCACACCGTGGACCACCTCGACCCGATCTCCAGGGACCAGCTCGTTGTAGAGCATCCGTGACTCACGTTCTTCAGGGGTCATCTAGACCTCCTTCGAATCGATCCAGTTCATCATCTTCCGCAAGGCGCGGCCAGTTTCGGTGAGCTTGTGCTCCCGCTCGCGGCGACGGGTAGCCTTGAAGCTGGCTGCCCCCGCACGATTCTCGAGGATCCAGTCGCGGGCAAACTCACCACTGCGGATGTCCTCAAGAATCCGCTTCATCTCTGCACGGGTCTCATCCGTGATCACCCGCTTACCGCGTGTGTAGTCACCATACTCAGCGGTGTTGGAGACGCTGTATCGCATATATTCCAGACCACCCTGATAGAGCAGGTCGACGATCAGCTTCATCTCATGCAGGCACTCGAAATAGGCCATTTCTGGCTGGTAGCCTGCCTCGACCAGCGTGTCGAAGCCCGCCTTGATCAGCTCCGAGACGCCTCCGCAGAGCACAGCCTGCTCACCAAACAGGTCGGTCTCGGTCTCCTCAGCGATTGTCGTCTCGATCACACCGCCGCGGGTGCCACCGATGCCCTTGGCATAG
>Ga0181606_10000365_pt1 | contig 36814 bp, 34 predicted proteins | sample 041ome_10_FD_132994 | JGI IMG/M metagenome (GOLD analysis project Ga0181606, IMG submission 132994) | Coastal salt marsh microbial communities from the Groves Creek Marsh, Skidaway Island, Georgia - 041412US metaG (megahit assembly) | ecosystem: Environmental > Aquatic > Marine > Intertidal... | reverse complement strand
GACGTTCAATTCACAGCCAGAAACAGTACAGTAACAAGTATGTATCTTAAAGAAGCATATAAACTTGGTGCTGAGAAGTTTAACTGGGAAGAAAAGAAAGCCATGTCTGGCCAACGTAACGGTAGTAAAGTGATCGGCGTTGGTGTTGGATCTGCTTATCACTCCGCCGGATCTAATGGATTTGACGGATTGATTTCAATTCGCCCGGATGGAAAGCTTTATGTTCACTCTGGTGTTGGTAACTTAGGTACATACTCATATGCTGGCACATGTCGTGCTGCTGCTGAAGTACTTGGTTCTTCATGGGAAAACACAGTTGTTCTTCGCGGCGATAGCCGCCACGGACTTCCATGGACACTTGCTCAATTCGGAAGTAACTCAACTTTCACTAACACTCGTACTAATTTTGTTGCGGCGACGAAAGCAAAAGAAATGCTTCAAAATCTTGCTGCTCAAGAATTAGGCGGTGAACCAGGTGATTATGAAGTTGCAGATGAAAAAGTAACCAATTCATCTGATGCAACCAAAACAATGACATTCGCAGAAGCTGGTGCTAAAGCAATTGAACTTGGTGGTGCATGGGACGGTACTGAGTATCCAGATAATCTGAATGATGTGACCAAAGCAGCTCTTAAAAACGTTCAAGGTGCTGGTCTTGTAGCAGTAGCCAAGGACGAACTTCCAAAAGAAGGAAGCGTACCTGGAATGGCTGCAGCGTTCTGCATGATCGAACTTGATACGGATACGGGAAAATATGAACTTCTTGAGATGCATAACATCGCAGATTGCGGTACTGTTCTTCATCCGATGGGGCTTCAACAACAGCTTCGTGGCGGTGCCGTAATGGGTATCGGTGAGGCCGTTCTAGACCGTATGGTTTATGATCCGCAAAACGGCCTATGTGCGACGGTTGGTTTATATCAAACCAAACCGCCAAGCATCATGGACGTGCCATCAGTGATTGAAACTGATGCGGTCAATAAACCTGATCCGCAAAACCCATTCGGGGTTAAAGGGATCGGTGAGCCGGCAATGGGTAGTGCTGCTTCAGCACTCTTAAGTGCCATTTCCGATGCGACTGGAACATACTTCAACCGTACGCCGGTTGATACTGATATGATCATCAATGCTCTATCAGGTCGTCCTCAGTCAATTAAACCACTTCAAGTAAACGTATAAAGGAAGGTACAGATTATGAAAGACATGATGCCAAACTTCAATCTGGTTCAACCTGCTGATCTTGCTAGCGCTATCAGTACGCTTGCTGACGCTGGTGAAAATGGATGGGCTATGGCCGGTGGCCAAGACAGCCTAGACTGGTTCAAAGACCGGATTAAAAGACCAACAACTGTTGTTGACCTTTCAGGAATTCCTGGATTAACAGGTGTAACTGAAACAGCGGACGGCGGTGTTGAAATCGGTGCGATGACAACACTAACTGATGTTGAAAACAACGAAATTATTAAATCAAAGTTCGGTTTACTTGCAAAAGCTGCCGGACGCGTGGCAAGCCCGCAAATCAGAAACAAAGGTACTCTTGGCGGTAACATCAGCCAAGACGCTCGTTGCTGGTATTACCGTAGTGGTCTTGACTGCTACCGTGCAGGTGGAAACACATGTTACGCTGACACACCAGAAGGTATGAACCGTGAGCATTGCTTATTCGGTGCTTCTCGTTGTGTTGCTGTAACACCCTCTGATACTGCTGTTGCTGTTGTTACTCTTGAAGCCAGCATGGTTATCGAAGGTCCAAACGGTGAACGCATAGTTGCTGCCGAAGATTACTTCATCGGTCCTGCAATCAATATCGAGAAAATGACAGTACTAGAAGATGGTGAAATTCTTAAAGCAATCCGCATTCCAGGAACTTGGGCAAATGCTCAATTCTTCTTTGAAAAAGTTGCGGATCGTAACACATGGGATTTCCCACTTGTAAACATGGCTTCTGCTATGAAAGTTTCTGGTGGTGTGATCGAAGATATTCGCCTTACTTGTGGTGCCGTAGAATGTGTTCCAAAGCGTCTTAACGTTGTTGAAGATATTGTTAAAGGTAGCGCGCCAAACGAAGAAACAGCTGAGCTTGGTGCTGGTGCTGCTTCTCGTGGTGCTTCTCCGCTTAACTATAACCACTTCAAAATTCCGCTAATGGAAAACCTCGTTAAGAAAGCAATTAGAGGATAATTGAATATGGAACTATTCCGTTATAGTAGAGACATGTACGGGCAAGAAACGCTCCTCGGCATTTCGTGGGATCTCCTCCCCCTTTTTGCTGGCGCTGCCGCACTCGTCATTGTGGGTCATCTGGTATATAGTATGGCCACAAAAAAATAACGGTACTCAAATTATTGAAAAAGCCCTGCACTCAAATGCGGGGCTTTTTTTATTGTCTTCCCCCTATACAAATCCATAAATTTAGGGCATCTTTTACCCCTTCAAAATACTTAAGAATAAATACTAAGGGGAAGAAGTATGTCTTTACACCGTCTGATAAAAAATATTTCTATACTGATTTTAAGCTTAGCCATTTCAATAATTCATTTTGGGTCAGTTGCCTTTGCTACAGAAACCATCAACCCGTCTTTATATGCGGGTAAAGAATATCGCTTGATCGGCCCATGGCGCGGCGGAAGAGCGCTTGCAATCGCAGGCGTTATTGGTGATCCCCTTACTTATTATATGGGCGCAGCGGGTGGTGGCGTATGGAAAACCACCAATGCTGGTACAACTTGGTTTAATGTTTCAGACAATGACTTTAATGTCGGTACAATCGGCGCAATAGCCGTATCAGAATCAGATCCTAATGTCGTATATGTCGGCACAGGTGAAGGCCCAATTCGAGGTGTAACAACCGCTAGCGGTGACGGTATGTATAAATCAACCGACGCCGGGAAAACCTGGAAACATATTGGCCTTGAAAAAGCAGGGCAAATCCCAAAAGTACGTGTTCATCCAACCAATCCTGATATCGCTTATGTCGCTGCACAAGGTAATATTTGGGGACCGAACGAAGAGCGAGGCATTTACCGCACGATGGACGGTGGTGAAACTTGGGAACATGTTTTAAACGTAGACCCGCAAGTTGGTGGTGGCGATTTAACCATGGACCCGACTAATCCACGCATCCTTTATGCGGCCATGTGGGAAAATGGTCGTACACCTTGGTATATTCTATCAGGTGGTGTTAAGGGCGGTATTTGGAAAACTACTGACGGTGGCGATACATGGAACAAGTTAGCGGGCGGATTACCTGAAAAGATCGGTAAAGTTGGTATTGATGTATCCGCATCAAACCCTGAACGCGTTTATGCCGTCGTCGAAGGGGACATGTATACAGACGATGGCGGTGTTTATCGCACGGAAAACGGCGGTAAAACATGGACAAATATCAATTCAAACCGCCTTACACACACGCGAGCATGGTATTATAACCATTTAAAAACAGACCCTAATGATGACAATACAATATATGTCATGAACGTTCCGTTTATGCGTTCTGTCGATGGCGGCAAATCTTACGATTTACTTGGCGTAGGTCACGGCGATACACATGATTTATGGATCAATCCTGATAATAGCCTCAATATGGCTCTTGCGGATGATGGTGGCGCAGAAATTACCTTTGACGGTGGTAAAACTTGGTCATCAATTATGAACCAACCAACAGCACAGTTTTACCGCGTGAATACGGATAACATGATGCCATATCGTATTTATGGTGGCCAGCAGGATAACTCAACGGTCGCAATCACATCTGAATCATTCACAGGTGGCATTGGTGTTGATGATTATTATTCCGTTGGCGGCGGGGAAAGTGCCCATATTGCCTTTAATGAAAATGACCCTACCCTCGTTTATGCAACAACGATTAACGGGACACTCACCGAAATCAATACGAAAAATCGTCGTACTCGTCCGATCAAACCTTATCCGCAATATGTTTTTGGTGAAAACGCTGAAGATTTAAAATATCGCGCCAACTGGAATGCGCCTGTATCCTCCTCACCCCATGACCCCAGTGTTATCTATTATGGGTCACAATATATCCTTAGAAGTGATGACCGCGGCGTAACCTGGGAAGAAATCAGCCCAGACCTAACCCGCAATGAAAAAGAAAAGCAACGCTTAAACGGTGGACCATTAACAGCGGAAAACGTTGGTGCTGAATTTTACGGTAACATTTACACCATCGTCGAAAGCCCTCATGAACGTGGCGTAATATGGTCCGGCAGTGATGATGGCCTCGTCTATGTGACACGTGATAACGGTGGAAACTGGGATAATGTTACTCCGCGTAATGCGCCAGAAGGGATGATTAATGCAATCGAAGTAAGTCCTCATGATCCGGCGACAGCCTATATCGTTGTTTCTGCTTATAAAATGAACGACCCCGATCCATATATTTATAAAACAATAAACTATGGTGACAGCTGGCAACGTTTAGATGGCGATCTACCAAAGGGCAATTTTGTTCGTGTCGTTCGCGAAGATAAAAATAAACAAGGACTTCTCTATGCTGGTACTGAGCTTGGTATGTATATTTCCTTTGATGATGGCGATAATTGGCAATCCTTACGTTTAAATTTACCACCCGTTCCAATTACGGATCTGATGATCCGTCAAGGTGATCTTGTCGTCGCAACGCAAGGACGCGGCTTTTACGTCATGGATGATATTGCGATATTCGGTCAAATTTCAAACGATCAAGCCGATAAAGAACTTCATCTATTAAGCCCAAGCCCAACTATGATGATCACAGGTCGCCGTAGTGGTGGTGCAAACGAAGGAAATAACCCACCAAACGGGGTTATTCTTTCTTACCATATTAAAGAAGATCAAGAAGGTCCGCTTTCCATTGAAATCCTTGATAAGGTTGGAAATCTTGTTCGTTCTTATTCTAGTCAAGAAAGCGACCGTGACCGATGTGTCATTGGCAATATGTCACCACGCCAGAAACGCTCCCTTTCCTATCCATCTAAATCTAAGGGTATGAACCTATGGACATGGGATATGCGCCGCGATGGTATTCTTTGTATTGATGATGTTTTCATGTTCTCTGGTTGGAACGGTGCTAAAGTTATGCCTGGTGAATATCAGGCCCGCATTTCAATTGGTGATTACGAAGAAACGGTTCCAGTTGAACTTCTACCAGATCCACGTGACAGTGGGACCAAAGAAGAATATGACTTTCTTGAAACAAAACTGGTTGAAGGCACAAACCTTTTAAATGAGATTTTGTTATCACTTGATAATACCCGTAAAGCCCGCCATCAGATCAAGGAATTGATGGCAAAATATGGTGACAATCAAGACCTTATGCAACATGCCATTCCGGCACTTGATCAAATCAATACTTGGGAAAAACTAATTGATCAGGTTTATTTCCAAGTTCTTGAAGATGAAGATGCATGGCCAAGCATGCTTGACGTTCAAGTGAAACATGTTGTCGGCGTGATGGATAGTGCTGGCGCCCCTGTGGCAAAAGGCGCCTTAGATCGTCTTGCGGATTTGCAAATGCAATGGTCAGAACGTAAGGAGGAATTAAATTCTATCACAGATCATATTAAGGCAATTGATGCATGGGCTAAATCCAATAACATCAACCATGTAATTACGCCATAGCACAAATTAAAAATATAAAAAAAGCGGCTCACTTTATTTAGTCGCTTTTTTTATGCCAAAATCCCGTCAACATTTCTCTTTTTTTACCAAATCCCGGACGTTTGTCCATTTGAAAACCAACCTTTTGCAACCCTCGCTTCACGAATCCGGCTGCTGTAAATGTTGCTACCTGTGCCTTTTGGTTTGACAGTCTCGCCATCTCATTAAAAATTTCATCGCTCCACATATCAGGGTTCTTACTTGGCGCAAATCCGTCCAAATACCACGCATCCGATTTAAAGTTTTGAAACCTTAATTGCTCTAAACTATCACCAAGCAGAATTTTTAATTTAATTCTGCAATTGAATAAGAAGTCATTATTTGGATAGTCTTTGAGCAAATCAGAAACCTACGGTTGCAAGTCCTGCCATTCCAAGGCCACTTCAATTTGACTTTTATCTAATGGGTATTTCTCTGTTGAATAATATATAAGCTGCTGATCTGGAGATGTTGTCTCACACCAAAGCTTCGCCGTCAGTAAAAAATTTAATCCTGACCCAAACCCTAACTCCGAAACTGTGAAGGCCTTTTTATCTTTCCAACATTCCGGTGCATTTATACCATCTAAGAATACCGCCTTGCTTTCCCCAATACCGTCTTCTGGTGAGAAATAAATATCATCAAATTCTTTTGAATATAGCCCGATGTCATTCTTCATGATAAATTTTATCGCATAAATAACCCATAGATTTCCAAATCAACCAGGTAAGGAAAATGGAAACATATCCATCAATCGCATAATGCCAACCAAGATGGACTGATCCTATTTGAATAAGTATCAAAAATATAAGCATGGCATAACCAAAATTTTTATTTAATTCTTTCGCAGAAAAATAAAGAAGTGCCGCAATCGATAAATGCATACTAGGCATCGCGGATATACCAGTCCCCACATCAATGGTGGTTTTTAAATAACTGTTCCATAAATAATCCTGAACATCCAAAGCATAAACATATAAGAACTGATCTTTATAGGGTTTATTGTGTGACCTAAGAATGTCCATTAACGGTTCATAGACACTGATATCGCTGGTAACACGGCCAAAATATTCCGGCCCCGCTGATGACAAAAATACGGCCAATACTGACCCCAGTAAAAACCAGCATAAAATAAAACTCGTTAAATATTGAAATCGATGCTTTCTCATCTTTATACTAACCATCAACCACAATGTATAATAAAGCATCATCCCGAACCATATGGCGTATATAAAGCTTAAAAATAATGAACCCCAAGCTCCTGAAAAAATAGTGTGCGTTATCTTCCAGGGATCAATTCCAAAATGAAGGAAACGATCAATTTTCATAAATATTTCATCCAAATAAAATGAATTAAAAACATGGATCATGGATTTTGTTGCAGAAAACAATGCAAAAAAAGATGGAAAAAATAAAAGCGGGATTAATAAACACAGAAATGTATTTCGATTAAAACAACTTTTAAAAACCTCTAATTTTAATGAGGTTTGTTCTGCATTATTAATATGGCGTTTTCGCTAATCTATATAAAAAATGACAAACTTCAGGATCACGACGCTTACAAGACTTGTATAAAGCATTTCGGAATAAAGCGAGAGAGTAAAGTAGTCGAGCAGATCAAATTGCCACATGGCAATGTATCCCACCATAAGGTGAGTTATGAATAACAATGCGAGAAAAGCATTCCCCGTCATAAGCTTTTCATCTAATGAATATTTATGGGATATTTTATCAATTAACCCATGTTGGTGCTTCATTTTAAGCCCTTATTATACCTCTGGTGTTTTAAAACTCATCGGATATTATAGTGTTAAATAATTAAGGGATAATAAAAATGAATATATTAAAAATAATACTCATAATCGGCTTTAGCCTTTTTTTCACCGCGGCAAGCATTGCTGAAACCCACGACGTAAGCTTGGAACCGGGCAATGTTTATAGCAAAGCTGAATTTCGCATGTTGTTACCTGATGGTGTTGATAATTACCGCGGTATATTAATGCTTAATCCGGGCTCAAACGGTGATGGCCGTCCACAAGTAGAAGATGAATACTGGCAAGCATTTGCTAAAAAACATGATTTTGCGCTACTTGGTACATTCTTACAAGATCACGTGCATGTAAATATGATGATTGAACATTATATTAAAGTCGCCGAAGGAAGCGGTAAAGCAATCATTGACGCCATTGATCAAGTGGCTATGAAAACGGGTCATCAGGAACTCTCATATGCCCCTTTCTTGCTTTGGGGAATGTCTGCAGGCGGAGAAATTAATCATGAAATCGCGAGTTGGATACCAGAGCGCGTCATTGCATATGTGGTTAATAAAGGCGGTTATTATTATTCCGCTGTCCCCCCCGAAGAAACACGACAAACACCCGGCCTTTATGTCATTGGTTTAGATGATTACCCAAGCCGCAACCTTATGATTAAAGGTATGTATTTAACCAACCGCCGTGCAGGTGCGCTTTGGACACTCGTTGAAGAACAAGGCGTCGCCCATGAAGTCGCCGGCAGCCGTGATTTGGCCGTCGAATATTATGAAGCCGTCATGAAACTGAGAATGGTTGAAGATGCTATGGGATATAAGGCCTTAAAACCGGTTTCAGAAGATATGGGTACTGTCGGCAATGTTTATAAACATACCATTGGTGCGGAAGAAGACGTTCGTAAAGAGGACACCACTTGGCTTCCTGATAATGATTTTGCAAAATCATGGCAGGCCTTGATGACCAAAAAACCGGAATAATATTTTACGAGTGGGGAAGATTAATTCTTCCTCACTCCTTTTTTACACACAAGTATGCCGCTGATGATCAATGCGGCACCAACGAAGTGATAAACACTTAGATATTCACCAAATAATACCCATGCAAGTATTGCGGCCACCACTGGCTGGATTAATAAAGTCACAGACCCAAAAGCAGCAGGCAAATGCGCAAGCGCATAAACAATTAAGCTTTGCCCAACAACATGTGTAAACCATGCAAGCGCAATAAGAGGCCACCAACCACCAATATTTGTTGGCATAAAGTTACCGGTTTCATTAAGCGCAATCGGCAGTAAAAAAATAGCCCCAAAGACGGCGGTTCCCAAGACGAGTGAAACGGTCGAGTAACTTTTGCGTGCCTTCGCACTAAAAATCATATAACCGGCATATGCCACCGCCGTAATAAGCGCGAGGATATCACCTGATAAATTTTCAGGGGCCAATTCAAAACTATGCCCCATCAATGACATGGCCCCTAGCAGCGCCAACATCATCCCACCGATAAAGGTCTTGCTAAAGCGTTCCCCAAAGAAAAGAAAACCGCCAACTGCCGTAAAAATCGCAGCCATATTGGCAAGCAACGTTGAATTTGCGACGGACGTTAATTCAACCGACCAATGCCACATGGTTAAATCAAGCGCAAAGAAAAAACCGACAATAATGAAAGGCTTCATATCTTTGATATTTAATTTCGGTGTCGCGGCTCCTTTATTTTTACGAATATCATAGGCCTGCCAAATGATCAAAAGCGGAATAGCCAACAAAAGTCGCCAAAACGCCGCCGATGTTGGCGTGACTTCTGAAAAGCGCATAAAAATCGGTGAAGTCCCAATAGCAATCCCGCCAAGGATTAACATAATAAAAGCCGCCATATTAAAATGACCGGGTTCATCAATATTTTTATCTTGAAATTGTTCCGACACGCTTTTTCCTTTTTAATACGTGTTGACCATTAATCCTTCTGTGATAATCTGTTTTTGATAAATAACATAGTAAAAAATGAGCCACCAATGAAACCATATTGTAATGACGATCTTGCGGATATTAATACCCCACTTCTTTATAATTATTGGTATGTGGCTGCTCTCGCGACCGAAATAACCCGTGAACTTACGGAACGCACCATATTAAACCGCAGCCTTGTTATGTACCGCGACGAAAATGAAAATGTTGTTATATTACAAAACCGTTGTGCTCACCGCTCATTCCCACTCGCCAGCAGCAATTTGGAAGGAGGGGGCATTCGCTGTCGCTATCACGGTATAAAATATGATCATAATGGCAATATTACTGATGTACCTTGCCAAGATAAATATCCTAAAACCAAAATTAAAAAATATACCACCAAGGAAACAGGGCCCGTCGTCTGGATATGGATGGGTGAAAATGAAAAAGCGAATGAGGAAGAAATTCCTGAACTTGAGATCCATGACATGGATAAATGGACCCACGTGGTCGGGCAATATAATTACATGGAAGGGAGCTATATGCTGCTTCATGAAAATCTTTGTGACCTAAGCCACCTTCCCTTTCTTCATGAAAACACTTTCAAATTTCCTAAAGAATATACGTCTGCGCCAATAACGGTTGAACAAACGGATGATCAAGTGGTTTTCTATCGCCAAATGGAAGATTGGAATCTTTTAAAACCATTTTTCCATCCGGGTCTTGATTTTGGAAATAAACAAGTCGTTTATAAATCCGGTGGCCATTATATGACCCCTGCGACCAATAAAGGGTACGGCCTTCTTTATCCCCATGATGAAAACGGTGACGTTGAAGAGCCAACAGGTCATTATGTCAATCATTACTTAACGCCAGAAAGTGAAAACCGCTGCCATTATTTTTGGTATGTTGCTCGAAATTATGCCCTTGATGATCAAGATTATAGTAAGAAACAAGGAGAAATGGTGCAAAAAGGTTTTGACGAAGATCGCGAAGCCATCAAACTCTTACAAGATGTATTTGAACACGATCAACATGATTATAAAGAAATCGGCATTAAAGCAGATAAACCCGGTGTCGTCATGCGAAAAATCATTAAGGGGTTAGTTAAATAAAATTAAATATGATCATGATTTTCTTTTCCGCGGTCATCTTTTTCGCCACCGGTGTGATCTGTGTCTGCTTTCTCAATCACCAGTAATTTACATTCTTCTTCTGCGCACGGACGATGTTCAACTCCTTTTGTGACGAGAAGGACTTCACCGGCTTCTACCCATTGGCTTCTATCGCGAAAATCCATACGAAAACGTCCTTCGATAACAATGAAAAGTTCATCCTGATCATCATGGCTATGCCAAATAAAATCGCCTTCAATTTTGGTAAGATACACATGACTATCATCAAGGTTAGTGATGATTTTTGGTGTCCATTGATCGGTAAAAAGGTTGAATTTTTCTTTTAAATTTATCGCATTCATTTGAATTCCCTATCGTGATATTTCACCACTCTTAATGGATATGATAATTAATCCCTTAATTAAAAGAGTTTGTGACATCTTTTATTTTATGGTATAGTTTAGATACTTCTAAAATAAAAGTACCCTGTAAAGATATTTCAATAATCAAGCATAAGGGGAGAGAGACTTATAACAATCGATCTATACTGGCTTATCTTAACAACATTAATGACATCACTTATGTGGTTACCCTATATTCTAAACCGTATCATGACGCGTGGCCTGATGCCTGCTTTAAAAAGCGGCCCTGCCGATAGTCCGCATTCCGCGTGGGCGGAGCGTGCGATCCTTGCTCATAAAAACGCGGTTGAAAATTTGGTCGTTTTTGCCCCCCTCGTTATTGCAACACATATCTTGGGAATGGGCACCTCATTAACGGCTCAAATGTGTATGGTTTATTTCATTGCGCGACTTGCTCATTATATTATTTATACCGCTGGCATTTCTGTCTTAAGAACATTGATTTTTGCCGTTAGTTTTGTGGCTCAATTGATATTGGCACTAAATCTATTGGTGTAATGTAATTAAAGAGCAGGAAAGGTAGTCTTCTTTTTTATCTGACCGAATACAAAACTTGAATCGATCCCGGCAATCCCCGGGATCGTTGAAATTTTATCTCGCACAAAAATTTCATAATCTTTTAAATCCCGCGCTAACACATGAAGTAAATAATCTGACTGACCTGTCATCAAATAACATTCCATCACCTGATCTAACCTTTCAATCCCCGCTTCAAATTCCTTGATGCAATCATCAGAATGGCGCTCAAGACGAATATGCACAAATACCGTTAATGGCAATCCATATTTATCTTGATCAACAAATGCAGCGTATCCCGTTAACACACCCGATTTTTCAAGATTTCTTACTCGCCTTAAACATGGCGACGGTGATAAGCCGATTTTATCTGCCAACTCTTGGTTACTTAATCGTCCATTCTGCTGTAAAGTTCGAATAATATTCCTATCTATTGCGTCCATTTTATATCCTTTGGTATATTATGCCAATATATAAGCAAATATAGATAAAATTCGCAAGCATATTGCGCAATAAATATGCGATAATTCTCTCATAAAATCGCAATGATCGGAGTGACTATAATGAATGAAAACGATAAAAACCCTGGTTTCGCAACACGCGCTATCCATACGGGTACTGAAAACTGCACCGAAAACGGTGCACTTGTTCCACCAGTATATATGACATCAACATTCACATTTGATAATGCCGAACAAGGCGCAGCGCTGTTTGCTGGCGAAGAGCAAGGTCATTTTTATTCACGCATTTCAAATCCAACATTGTCACTCCTTGAAGAAACTATCGCCAGCCTTGAAGGCGCAGAAGCGGCAATGTCCGCAGCTTCCGGCATGGGCGCTATTACCTCAACTTTGTGGACATTTCTTTCACAAGGTGATGAGATTATTGTCGATAAAACTCTTTATGGCTGTACATTTACATTTTTTAGTCATGGGCTGACAAAATTCGGCGTCACAATTAAACATGTTGATATGCGTGATCCGGAAAATGTACGCGCGGCAATTACGGACAAAACAAAAGTTGTTTATTTTGAAACGCCTGCAAACCCAAACATGCGCCTTGTTGAAATTGGCGCCGTTGCGCAAATCGCTAAAGAACATGGACTTATTACCGTCGTCGACAATACTTATGCGACACCATATCTATGTCGTCCAATTTCATGGGGTGCCGATATTGTCGTTCATTCTGCGACCAAATATCTTGGTGGCCACGGCGACCTTGTCGCCGGTATGATCGCAGGATCAGAAGAGCATATCACCCGTATCCGTCTTGAAGGTGTAAAGGATATGACAGGTGCCGTGATGGCACCACTGACCGCATTTCAAATTATGCGCGGCTTAAAAACCTTAGAAATCCGTATGGACCGCCATTGCAGCAGCGCACAAATGATCGCCGAAGAACTTGAAAAGCATCCTGCAATTGAAAGGGTTTCATATCCGGGCCTTAAAAGCTTTCCGCAGTATGGCATAGCGCAACGTCAAATGGAAAAACCAGGCGGCATGATTGCCTTTGAACTTAAAGGCGGCATTTCAAAGGGTATTCGTTTCATGAATGAACTTAAAATGATCAAGCGCGCCGTCAGTTTAGGTGACGCGGACACATTAATCCAACACCCCGCAAGCATGACACACTCGACCTATACTCCAGAAGAACGCGCCATTCATGATATTTCTGACGGTCTAGTGCGTCTTTCTGTTGGCCTTGAAACACCAAAAGATATTCTGGCTGATCTTATCGGTGCCTTAGACCGCATGAGCCTTTCCCCGGTAGCATCAGTCGCATAGAAAATAAAAAAAGGCCCGCTAAACGCTAGCGGGCCTAAGTTCTTTTAAGTATTAGAAAGTCTTAAAATTTCTTACCAATACCAACACCAATGATCCAAGGATCAATTTGCACGTCCGCAGTTACCAATCCTAAATCAGTTGGGATAGTCGCATCAGTGCTTAAGAATAATTTCTTAACATCAACGTTAAAGAAAACATCTTCAGTAATATCGATATCGACACCGGCTTGTAGTGAGAAACCAAAAGTATCCTTCAAGTTAAAGCCATTAACCGGAGTACCCGCAGCTTTTTCACTATAAAAGAAAGTGTAATTTACACCAGCACCAACATATGGCTTAAATCCTTCCATTGGCACATGATATTGTAACGACAATGTTGGCGGCAACAACCACGCACTCCCAAGCGGCACATCACCAACGTCCGTACCAATTGCTGTTGCATTATGTTTTGCTGTCGCTGCAATTAACTCAAGACCGATATTATCAGCAATAAAATATGTGAAATCCACTTCTGGAACCACTTTATTATCGATATCAGCTGTACCGTTAATTGACGTTGTGGCACTCGCATCAGGTGATACATAAATTGCACGCGCGCGAACAAACAGATCACCCGCTTGCTGTGCACTTGCAGTTTCGCTCGCAAAAAGCGAAGCAGAGATAAGACCTAATGCGGCCACGAGTTTTTTTGACATGTTTTCCTCCTGTCAGTTTTATTTCATGAACCATCTTTACACCCGGAAAGTGTTTAAAATCTTTGACCCGGGTCAAATAAGTTGCGATAATCCAGCCAAGTCAAAAATAATGAGTATAAAATATTGCCGACCTCTCCATTCATCATCATGTCCGCACCAAATGGCGCCAGAAGGCAGATAAAAGATCATCCGGAAATTCCAATTTCTCCTGATGAAATGGCCGTATGTGCTGAACAAATTCTGGAAGCCGGCGCAAGTATTCTTCATCTGCATGTTAGAGAAGACGATGGCAGCCACTGCTTAGATGTTGATCGCTACCAAAACTCAATCAATGCCATTAAAAACAAAGTAGGTGATCAATTAATTATCCAGGCCACCACTGAAGCCGTCGGCATTTATGACCGCCATCAACAAATAGAAATGGTTAAAAAACTTAAGCCCGAAGCCGTCTCTATCGCGCTGAGAGAACTTTGTCCAACTGATGATGAATTAGGTGAGTTTGAAGCATTTAATAAATGGGTTATCAAAGAAAATATATTCCCACAATATATTCTTTATAACCCCGACGACCATATTCGGTTTGAAGAATATATTAAAAAGGGAGTCTTTCACCATGACACACCATTCGTCCTTTATGTCATGGGCAGCTATAATGGCCCTACACCCGATACAGATGCATTAAAAAAACTTGCCGCCAATAATAAAAGGCCTTGGGCAGCCTGTGGTTTTTCCGAAAACGAAAAAGATTGCATCAATCATTCCACTAAAGTAGGCGGTCATATCCGTGTCGGTTTTGAAAACAATATTTGGCGCGAAGACGGAAGTTTATTAGAAAATAACGGTGAAATGATTAAGCATGCTGCCACAGTCGCTATGAATAATAATCGTCCTATCGCGAGCGTCGATGACGTAAGAAATATTTTTAATTTAAGAGGATAAAATGACATTAAAAACCATAAGTGTGCTGCAAATCGGTTCCGTGCCGAGCAGCACACAAGAAACCTTAGAAAAAATATTATCCTATGAAGCAGAGATTAAGCGATCAGGAGCTCATATTGTTGTCATACCCGAAGCAATTTTGGGAGGCTATCCCAAGGGAGAAAGCTTTGGGACACAATTGGGTTTCCGTCTTGAAAGCGGACGTGAAATCTATCAAAAGTATTACGATGCGGCCATTGACTTATCCGGTCCTGAGGTAAAAACACTTTCAGAAATGTCAAAAAGGTTAAATGCAAACCTTGTTCTTGGCGTCATTGAGCGCGCAGGCGCGACGCTTTATTGCACAGCAATTTTTATAGATCCAAGTGGCGGGTTAACGCATAAACACCGTAAATTAATGCCCACGGGATCAGAGCGCCTGATTTGGGGACAAGGAGATGGCTCAACTTTACCCGTAATTGAAACCAATGCAGGAAGAACAGGGGCAACCATATGCTGGGAAAACTATATGCCGCTACTACGAACGGCACTATACGCCAAGGGAATTGAAATATGGTGTGCCCCAACGGTTGATGCCCGTCCCGTATGGCAATCCACCATGCAGCACATCGCATTAGAAGGCAGATGTTTTGTAGCAAGTGCCTGCCAATATCAACCATCTCCCAATGAACTCGGTCAAAAAGTTGATAACTGGGGTGCCGATGATGCTCTGATTAGTGGCGGAAGCGTTATTATCGGTCCACTCGGCGACGTTCTTGCCGGTCCTCTATTAGATAAAGAAGGGCTTATATCCGCTGAAATTAATATGGATGACCTTGCAAAAGCACGATATGACCTTGATGTTATCGGCCATTACGCGCGGCCCGACATATTCGAGCTACGCGTCAATGAAACACCAAGACAAAGCGTCACTACTTTTGTCGAAGAGGCCGACTAATCATAGAATAATTAAGTCGGTAAATTGGCAATCACTTGCTCTAAATGGGCCATTGCTTCTTCGGTTGGACCGGGATAGTCACCTATTATTGGTGAATTCCCCATATAACCGATATCCTCAATCCCTTCAGGACTTGTGAAATATCCGCCAAACACAAGCGCCCTAAATTTATCAAAGAAGATAACCGCATGTTCAAATTCTTCTAATTTGCCATGGCTCGTATAAGCAATATCATCTAAAATTTGAGCCTGCTCAGCATCACTTGCTGTTAGGAATTTTTTATTGAACCGCCTGCCCGCTTCATCTTCGAGCCATGTTAAACCGTTTAAAATAAGCACTCTATCTTGCTGCTGATTTTCATATGGTGCACTCACCCACTCGTCGATTACATCTGGCACACCGACCTCGGTTGCTGAAGGACCACCTTCGTCGGCGGGGCATATAATATCACAAAGACGCGCCACCATATCAAGCTGATCATCATCTAATGTTTTTGGCCAAGGAACGACAGGGTTTAACATATCCGGATCTTGACCATATTTTGGTCCCGTGATGGTTTTAAATTTTAAATCAGGCCAATTACTGGCGCTTTTAACTTCGGGCATTGCATCATCTGCCGCATCACAACCAACAACAATTCCACCGATCAAAACCGTTGAACTCATGGTACCTATCCATTTTAAGCTGTCACGACGACTGATTTTTGAATTATAAAATTTACCCATTTTTAATCTCCCCACCTTTAATTTCATGAGCCAATTTTGTCGCATTTTTCATTGCTAACGTTAGGATCGTAATTGTACAATTTTTATGTGGATTTGATGCAAAAACGCCACCATCCATAATGTATAAATTATCCACGTCCCATGTCTGACCCCATTTATTGGTAACCGAAGTTGCGGGATCATCGCCCATGCGGGTTGTTCCCACTTCATGAATAATTAAACCACCCGGAAGAAGCGCTTCTTCAGGTGTACGTTTTGGCGAAGTGACATACCCGCCCATGGCTTTGATAATTTTTTCTGTCCATTCAATGCCGTGTGCAACCTGATTATATTCTTCATCAGACCATTTCCAATGGAACCTTAAAACGGGAATACCCCATTTATCTTTCATGGTCGGGTCAATATCACAGTAACAATTTTCATTCACGACCATTTCACCACGTAGGGCGAAATAAATACCGCTACCATATTTTTTTCTTAATTTATCTTTGGCTTCTTTACCGTATCCATCAACACCACGTCCCGTGCTCATGCTTGGTTCAGCAAAACCGCCGCCAATTTCCAAATGATATCCGCGTTTAAATTTAACGGAACCGCTATCCTGCCCTTCATAATCCCACCATGGTATATATAGATGATTACCTGAAAGCCCGTCTTCGTTATATTTTGGTCGTCCTTCTAATGCCGGAATATACCCCGTGAAATCTGCGCCTGTGCTATCCATAAGGTTACGGCCAACCTGCCCACTAGTATTTGCAATACCGTTTGGGAATTTTTCACTTTTTGAATTGAGCATCAATCGCGCTGTCTCACAAGCGCTCGCCGCCAGAATAACATAATCCGCATCAACACGAACGTCTTCCCGCGTTTTGCGGTTTACAAATGTAACTCCTGATGCTTTTTCATCATCATTAAGATGCACTTCTTTTACCATCGCATCGGTAACAACTTTTAAATTACCCGTGTCTTTCGCCCACGGAATAACCGATGTGGTTGTTTGAAATGCGGCACCAATGGAACATCCGCGTCCACAATCCGTCGCATTAAAACATGCTTCACGGGTATCCTGTGCGCGCGTTAATACGGCACGGCGCATCGGCACAATCGGCAACCCTAATTTTTTACAAGCGGCCTCAACCAATAATTCATAAACACGTGGCTTTGCGTGTGGCTGCAAAACGCCTTCACCACTATCCGGCACATCATAGATGCCAGGATTATTACCGGAAACACCAACCAGTTTTTCACACTTATCATACCATGGCTGCACTTCATCATAATCTAGCGGCCAATCAACTCCCAATCCATCATGGGTATAGGGTTTAAAATCACGATCATTAAAGCGCGGAACATATCGACCAAAATGATTGGTTCTACCGCCCAACATGCGGGCACGCCACCATCTAAATGTCGTACCTTCCGCGTTGGTATAAGGCTCACCCGGAACAGACCAGCCACCATCTATTGTCGCGTCATAATAGCCAAAATCTTTATCAGATGTGCTTGATCCACGAAGTGGCGCTTCATGGTTTTCCATAAACATCGGAGTTTCTTCGACAGGGTCATAATCACGACCCGCTTCAAGCATTAAAACTTTAACGCCTGCTTCCGTTAATATATGCGCTGCCATTCCCCCACCGGCGCCAGAGCCAACGATTAATACGTCATATTCAAAACCGTCATAAGATGCCATTTTAATTCCCTTTTACTTTTTAAGAAAACTATAACTCATATATCACGAATTGACAGCCCCAATTTGAAACTTTACTCTTTTGCGAAATATTTAATTTTTAGGAACGTTAAAAATGATCAAACCCGCTATATCTTTCACCACAATTATGATCACTTGCATGAGTGTTTCTTGGTCGCAAATGGTTCCTGAACCGCGCGCCACTGAAGTCTGGGGTAAAGAGCCTTTGAAAATAACACCCTCAAACAACGGCGGTGCCCCATCTGATGCAATTATTCTAGACCATGCCTCTTGGGAAAGTGTAAATGGCGGCGCAAACAAATGGACAAATGATAACGGTGTAATGACTGTAAACCCCGGCACTAAGGATATACGTACAAAAAAATCATTTGGCGATGTGCAGCTTCATGTTGAGTGGCGCATACCAATTCTTGATGCAAAATTTGTCGATCAGGATAGAGGAAACAGCGGCGTATTCCTGCAACAATTTTATGAAGTTCAAGTATTAGATAGTTATGAAAATAAAACCTATAACAATGGTCAAGCCGGATCACTTTATAAACAACATATCCCACTTGTAAATGCGACAAAGCCTGCAATGGAATGGCAATCATATGATATTATTTATACGGCCCCACGCTTTAGCAAGAACGGAACCGTTATTTCACAAGCACGTATGACGGTACTACATAACGGTGTGCTGATCCAAAATAATGTATCTCTAACCGGACCAACCGTTTATATCGGCGCTCCTTCTTATGAAGCACACGGCAATTTACCGATATATCTACAAGACCATGATCATAAGGTTAGCTACCGTAATATTTGGGTGCGTGAACTTTAAGGTTTGGCCATTTCTCAAGCCATTTCTTTGTATTTAACCTACTATAAAAATCATCAATTTTTGGTCTTTTTGGGTTTATAGTAATACTGTTTGAAAAAAGGTTATTTACGCCTAACGGCGCTATAATTTCTATTTCTCCATGATTGATTTTTGCACCTACAGCAGTTTCAACTTCCACCCAATAACTCATAGCATCATAAGTTGAATGATATGGTTTATCACCGTTTCTAGAGTGAATTCTTGCCTGATTTTTCACAGACCAAGGTAAATTTAACATTTCTTTCAATTAACATTCTAATTCTTGCTCTAAAAAAATAAAATCAAGATCAAAATATATCAAATCAATATCATCAAGTCGCGTTGACACCTCAAAATTATGTAATTTATCCCATACCAAACTTCTTACAAACCCTGCAGCAAGGCACCAGTCCGGCAAATTAAGTTGTGAAGCAACTTTTAGTGCTTCGTTACTAAATTCATCTTCCCTTATCCATTCAATAACTTGATTAATCTTATCTTGTTGGTGTTGAATGTGCCGCCCCTCGGAAAATAGTGTTCATCAGCATCAAGTTAAGCCCATCCAAATAGGCTCTTATCGTCGGGTCGGCGGTAAAGCCGATGACCTGCCCGCGGCCCTTTGGTTCAGAGATTACAAAGGGTTTATGTGCAAGTTGAGCACGGTTTTCTTCCCACAAATAACCACTCGCAAGAACATCGTCTGCACCCGCATAATTAATCACATTGCGCCCTTTATCAATCGTCACAGGCGTATAAATATCTGACCCTCGATATAGCACATTGACAGTTTCAGCAGAACCAGCCGTCAGCCAATGCTCCAAATCTACATTTGCTTTTAACATTACACCCGGAACAATATCTGGATTTGCGTTATGATCCTCAATGGCTTCCATAAAATCATCTTTTCTGTCATAAAGCACACCATCAACTTGCGCCGCATCATCTTTTTCTTCGCGCTTATTTTCACGGTACGCATATTCACGGCGCGTCGAGATCAAATCAACATCAGGATCAGCAATATATCGCATGCCTGTGCCAAGTGCGATTAACGTACCCCCTTCTGAAACCCATTCTTTAAGTGTTTCTGAACCACGTTCCCCGAATGTCGATTTATAACCGCTACGGCTTTCCGGAATGATTAACACATGAAATGGGCTAAGGTCAGCGCCTGGAATGTCTTTGGCACGAATTGGCGTGACCGGATAATCAAATTGACGTTCAATCACAAAACGCGTATTTCCCGCGCTATAATTGGCCGTTGGATCATCCCAAAGGATCGCCACATTAATCGGGTGAATGCGTCTAGTATTACTTGACCCAAAACTTGGCCCATCAGTAACCCAACTGTCATTGACACCGACAACTTCTGCGCCTGTCATTTCAGCAATCTGAACTATCTTTTCTGATAATCCGGCTTCATTTGCCTTCACATCAATCACAAGCGATCCCGCCGGATAACGACGTCCACCATTAACGAAACTCATATCTGCGGATTTTACATTTAAATTATGACGCAGTGCGTGACTTAAAAAACGGCTGGCTGGTGTTTGTCCCCATGGCACAAGAAACGCAACCGTGGCATTTGGGTTTGTTACCGTTCCCGCCTTTTGATAATCACCACTAGCCCTCGCTTGATCAACGTTTGGCATACTATTGCACCGATCAACATTAATATTAAATAAATGCGGTAATGACCATGCCGTCACATCATAAATCTGATCACGTAAATTATTATCACGGCGGCGTTCCTGTTCATCAATGAAGGGCTGATCCATTGGCACATTTTCATCCATAACCGTGCGCAAGAACCGCTTCATCGGCTGCGCACTATCAATGACATAACTGCCCGCTGCATAATCAATACCGCAAGAACGGAACCCTTCTGATGTTTGATATACATCCACACCTTGCTTGGTTAGTAGTCCCGCAATTTTATCAGCTCCCGCTTGGTCATTTTGTGTCGGGATAACATAATATCGATTATCTTCATTTTCTCCTTCGTTAATACCGCTCGCACGATAATTATAAAATTCGCGCAATAGTTTTTCACGATTTGTCGCAACAACTTCTGCTGTTGAAAGACTAGCGACTAAATGTTGCTGAACCGTTTGGCGGAAATGTAGCGTTTCACCATTATTTCTATGAAATTTCATAGCGCCCGCAGATGCTTGTTCATAAGTTGCTGATGCCGCCCCTAAATAAGCGGGCCAACTGGCGCCATATCCCGGATAAAAGGCGTCAAATACTTCACGGGTATAATATGAAAAACCATTTTCATCAAAATGTCTGGCATTATTGCGGCCAATCATCTCTAACGTATTCCACTGGTTATCGGCAATATTCGGATTATAAGGTGGCGCCGGTGGTGAGAAAAAGAATGTCGAATTCCCTCCCATTTCATGAAGATCAATATAAACAAGCGGGAAATACTCTAAAAGTGCTGCGACTTTACCCTGGCTTTCCGGTTGTGTTAACGCAAACCAATCCCGGTTTAGATCAAACAAGTAATGATTAACACGTCCGCTCGGCCATGGTTCACTATGTTCTGCACTAAGGGGGCTGCTATCATGAGCTAAACCTCTTGCTTCACGAAATTTATTAACAAATCGATCACGACCATCTGGATTTTGCTGCGGGTCGATCATGGTTACACTATTATTCATAATGTTATCGACCATTTCCAAATTGGTTGCCGACAAAAGGAAATACGCCGTTTGCATCGCTGCATCTAACGGTGAAATTTCATTGCCGTGAACGCCGTATCCAAGCCATGTAATACCCGCTTGATCCGTAATAATGGCTTCTGCTTCATCTTCGTTTGTTACACGCGGATCAGCAAGACGTTTCATATTCGCGCTGATATCATCTAGCTTCGCAATATTATCAGCATTTGAAATCGCCACATACATAAGTGGACGACCTTCCCAAGTTTTTCCATAACTGAATATCTTTACCCGGTCTGGTGCTGCATTTTTTAAGGCATCAAAATAACGTACCATGTCGCCATGGGCCGTAATATCTTCACCGGATTTATAACCTAGCACCTGTTCAACTGTTGGAATGGCATCATCAAATGTCGTTCCCGGTATAAATTCAAATTTTTGCTCATTCGCCAATGAAGCATATCCGAAGGCAAAAACCACCATTAAAGTTTTAAGCAAGATTTTCATAATTTTCCCTATATTTATTTTCTTAATGCCTCAGATAACAGATATAATATATCCCCGCCCAGTGTCGCACCCGCCACCGCCGTTACATTACCTATCGGGTCATAAGCAGGCGCAATTTCCACGAGATCACCGCCGACAATATTTAAGCCAGCAATGCCTTTTAATATTTTTCTTCCCATCATGACCGTTGGACCACCCGATACTGGTGTTCCCGTACCCGGTGCATATGCAGGATCAAGAAAATCAATATCAAAAGTTAAATAAGCTTTTTTATCCATTACCCGGTTTTTGATGCGCTCTGATACTTCGGATGCTTTCATACCATCAAGCTCGTCAGCATAAATGATCTCAATTCCATGTGTTTCTGGGTTCGGTGTTCTAATACCCACTTGAATTGAATGCTCAAGATCAATTAAGCCTTCCTTAATTGCGTGATAGAACATAGTGCCATGGGTATAATTTTCATCGACCCATGTATCCGTATGGGCATCAAAATGAATGAGCGCCAGCGGGCCATGTTTTCTAACATGAGACCGAAGTAGCGGCAATGATACGAAATGGTCGCCCCCCATAGCAAAGCATGCTGTGTTGGTCGCTAAAATTTTATCAACCGCTTCTTCTGTTTCCTTAACCATGCGTTCCGGATATCCGGCAAAATCGCATATATCGCCGTAATCAATTACCGTATGATATTCGGCGATATGATAATCCCAGGGCCATAATCCATATTCAAATTCGCCTGTTAGGGTCGATTGCTCTCGCATGGCACGTGGGCCAAAACGCGCCCCGGGTCTATTGGTTGTACCCATGTCATAAGGAACTCCAAGAATGGCAATATCCGCCTTTTCAAGATCCTGTGAATATTTGAAGCGCATAAAGCTAATTGGCCCTGAATAGGCCTCGTCCCACCAGTTATCAAGCATTTCATCATCACGTGGCATTTTATTCTCCCTAAATTAATTCAATTTCATAAATTCGTGTGCTGTTTTGTGTTCAATATTTTCCTTATAATGCTGGTGTTCTAACTCATTAATTTTATACAGTAATTCATAATTGATAATAATCTGAATTACCGATTTGTATCGTTTAAAAAGAGATAGTGAGTTATCAAATTTACCATCTTCAATTTCTAATGACATTAATGCTTCATAGCAATCATAATAATATGCCGAATTATAATAATATATATGCTGTCCTCTATCGTCTTTTTCATTTGCTCTTAAATCGTCAACCAAGCCTAAGGAAATTTCAAATTCTTGTCTCGATAAATCTAATTCGGATTTTAGTTTATGAATTTTACCTAAATTGAAATGTAACTCAGATAGGTAAAGTTGATTGGAAGCACTTAAATTTTGCTTCCTGTCAATAAGGGAAGTAAAGATTTCTTGTGCTTCCATTAATCTATTTGCTCCAATTAATGCATGTCCCTTTGCCTCGTGGACACGTTTTGAATGAAATCGAATAAAACCTGCCACGGCTAAGCTATTATCATAATTTGCCAACGCTTCTTTATAATTTCCTTCTTGAAATTCATAAAGCCCTAATGAGTAATATGCAAAACCCAAACCTTCAAGATCATCTAATTTTCTGTATTCTTGAATTATATTTTTATAATACTTTCTGTAATCAGAAACATTCTCAATTTTCGAAGAGTGCGTTGCTGAATTTAATTCATCTTTTTGCGAGATCGGCTGCTTTGATAAAATCACAATTGCCAAAACAAAAAGTGCCGCTAAAGTTATTAAGGTGATATTTTTTTTATCAAATGAAATCATTATTCTCCCCAATTTGACATTTTAAGAGTCTAATCAAAAAAGGTCAAAATTTCAAATGTTGCTTATTTCAGGATGTTACAGATTTCCGGCTGGTCATCACAGCAGTCATTGACAAGAAACCCGACAAACTCCTTCGTCAGTTCAATGGAAGCGGAATAATAAAGAAATCGTCCATCACGACGGGCGGTTACCAATCCCGCATTTGATAAAATATTCAAATGCGAAGATAAACTGTTATCCGCGACCCCAAGTTCCTTGGCAATGGCGCCCGCCGCCATTTCATTATTACCACATTTCATCAGCAGGCGAAAAACGGAAAAACGCGTTTCCTGCGCCAATGCATTTAAAATTGAAACGGCTTTTTGATTATTCATTTTTAATCCTTCCCACCAAAATTACCGAAATAAAAATCATGATACTTGAAACACCAAGGCACGCTGAAAGGCCGTAAAATTGATAAACAAGACCAGAAAGTAGTGTTCCCATAAAACGGCCAATGGCATTGCCCATATAATAAAACCCGACATTTAAGGACACCTTGTCATGATCGGAAAGTACCACAATCAAATAAGAATGCAGCGATGAATTGAAAGCAAATACGGTTCCGAAAATTAAAAGCCCCACGAGCATCAATATTATATTTTCACCGGGCATCATATTGATCATTAATAATATCAATAAAGGAATAACCGAAAGCCCCCACCCCCATTTGGTTGCGGACAGCACCGCCGTCTGACTATCATTGGTGCGCTTTAATATTTTTGGCACCAATGCTTGAATAATGCCATACCCGATAACCCATATGGCCATAAAGGCTCCGGTTTGATCAAAGCTCCACCCCGCAACGCTGCTTAAAAAAACCGGAAGTCCCACAACAAACCAAACATCACGGCTCGCGAATAAGAAGATACGCGCCGCGGACAATAAATTTATCGAGCGCGACTTAAAAACAAGTTCCCGCCGTTTGATTTTAACCTTCGATTTACCGAGTTCCTGAGTTAACAAAATAGCGCATAAAATTAATATGATCAAAAGCCCCACCGCCATAATCATCAAGCCATTGAAAAATCCTACGGTTGAAAGTAAGAACCCGCCAACGAAAAAACCCGCACCTTTAAGTGCATTTTTTGATCCCGTTAAAATGGATACCCATTTAAACAAAAGGCTATCACCATCTGGTGGCACAACAAGCTTCACCGCGGATTTTGAACTCATTTTCGTCAGGTCCTTGGCACATCCCGACATGGCTTGCGTGATCATGATGTAAATAACCGCGCTTGCTGCCGGAATAGTGTCCGGCAAAAACGCAAGCATCGTAAGCGCTAAAATTTGCAGGAATAACCCCGAAAATAAAGTCAGCCTTAAACCGAACCGTGCCCCAACCCAACCACCGATAAAATTGGTGAGAATGCCCATTGCTTCATAAAGTAAAAACAAATACGCAAGTTCAAGCGGTGAATATCCCATGGCATGGAAATTAAGCAGCACAAGCATCCGAAGTGCACCATCGGTGATGGTAAACCCCCAATAGGCCATCGTCACAATGCTATAGCTTTTTAAATCCGCCATTAAAGCTTATCCGCAATCATTTCGGTAAGCTCCACCATGCGGTTCACATATCCCCATTCATTATCATACCAAATATATAATTTTAACTGTGTGCCATTTACAACCATGGTTGATGGGGCATCTACAATTGATGAACGCGGGTCATTAACGAAATCTGTGGAAACAAGGGGGCGATGTTCAACACCAAGAATATCTTCAAGATAGCCATTTGCCGCCTCATCAAACAATTTATTCACTTCTTCTTCCGTGACTGACCTTTCCAACTCGAACACACAATCAGTTAACGACGCATTCAGTAACGGTACCCTCACCGCATGACCGTTTAATTTTCCTTTTAATTCTGGATAAATTATCGTAATCGCTGTTGCTGATCCCGTGGTTGTTGGAATAAGGCTATTCACACATGATCTTGCGCGACGTAAATCTTTATGGGGCATATCAACGATCACTTGTGTGTTGGTCACATCATGAATTGTGGTCATCGATCCATGTTTGATACCGATCTTTTCATGAATGACTTTAACGACAGGCGCCAGACAATTTGTTGTGCAGCTCGCCGCCGTAATTAAATCATGCTTATCCGCATCATAAAGCCCTTCATTAACCCTCATCACAAGGTTAAGTGCCCCCTCTTCTTTCACCGGGGCGGAAACAAGCACCTTGCCGATACCGCGATCATAATAAGGTCTCAGCGCCTCTCGGTTTTTAAACTTTCCTGAACACTCAATAACAATATCAACCTCCGCGTCCGTCCACGGAATTTCGGATGGGCTTAAATATTCCGTAAAGGTAATATTTTGACCGCGCACGTTTAGGGTTTCTGAATACGAAATATCACCGTCCCAACGCCCATGTACCGTATCAAACTCTAATAAATGCGCTGCCACCTCTATTCCGCCGTATGGCTCATTAATTGCCACTACCTCAATATCCGTCCGGTCCAGAAGCGCCCGTAAATAAAGCTTACCCATACGTCCAAAACCATTAATCGCAATCTTTGTCATTGATATTCCATTCTATATTTCAATAATCGTTGAAATATAGAAATAATAAACTTGAAAGTAAAGCCATTCATAATAATTTCATAAAAAAAGCCGCCCTTATAAGAGCGGCTTTAATCATTGAATTTATATAAAGAATTAATTACCGGAACGGCTCACCGCTTCTTCACCATTATAAACAAGGCGTGTTGACCATGGAATTGGGTTTCTAAGCGCATAATGGGCCATGCAGCCGCCTTCTGCTTCTGAAAGAAGATCCATAATCTTATCTTTTGATTCAGGACTTTCGATAATGACGTGGGTTTCAACCATATCGCAGCCACCTTCTGTCATATAACCATGCTCGCGCATGTGACCAAGGTTGGTTCTAAATTTAATGCGCTGTTCTAATTTTAAACTATCCACTTGAATTTTACGGGCCGTTAAAATGTCCGTTAAGTGTGTCATCAGACAAAAACCAATACCCGCCGCGAAAAAGGCTAGTGGTGGTGGCGCTGTATCTTCACCCACAGGTGGCTGCTCGTCACAGTATAATTTTACAGGGCTAAATCCTGGAATATTAACGGAAACCACGCCTTGTTTTGATTGCATATTACCAGCTTCAGCGGTTAAATTTACATCAAATGTATAAGGTTCCGGATGACGTGCCTTTGTGAATGGACCGACTTGGAATTGTGTCGGTGCGATCGCGTCTTCACTACGCTCACCAACATGGAAAAATTTTTCTTCTGACATATTAATACTCCTAAGTATGTTTATATATGGGGATTTAATGATGTGACTTTACATCAAAATGCGTGAAGAAAAACGTCAAAATCATGCTTGATTGGATTAATTTTGATGATATCCTGCATAAATTCACATTTTTTGAAGGATATCATCATGCTGACGAACCAAGATAAAAAGATACTCTCCACATTACAAAATGATGGACGCAAGTCGATGGTTGAACTTGCTGCTGAAACCAACATGTCAGAATCGACCTGTATGCGTCGCACGAAAAGTTTAGAAGAAGTTGGCGTGATCAAAGGATATACCGCAATGCTGGACGCGGAAAAGGCGGGATTTGACGTTCAGGCTTTTGTGCAAGTTAGCATCAATCAAAACACGGAAGCCGCCTTTGACAGTTTTAAAAATGCAGTACGCGCCTCGCCCTATATACTGGAATGTTATTCCCTTTCCGGACCATATGATCACTTAATGAAGGTAGTCGCCAGAAGCAATAAGGAGCTTTCACACTTCATCTTAAAAACATTAAAAACATTTCCCGAAATTCGTGACGCACAAACGCTTTTTGTCCTTCATCAGGTAAAACACACCAGCGCCCTTCCGATCGATTTACCATGATGGAAATAAGCAATAAAGAAATACGCGCACTCTGGTTAAATGCATGTGGCCTCTCGACCAATCCAACAGGCGCACTTGATTTATTAAAAACGATCAAAGACCTTGGCTTTGTGCAGCTTGATACAATTCAAAATGTAAGCCGCGCCCATCATCATATTCTCTGGAGCAGAAACCAGAATTATAAAGAACATATGCTTGATGAATTGCTCGCTGATAAGGGTAACATCTTTGAACATTTTACCCATGATGCATCCGTCATTCCTATTGATTATTATCCCATGTGGACCAGGCAATTTTCAAGAATGAAAGCCTATTATGATAAGTCAAAGCGGTATCAGGAAATGCTAAAGTTAGCCGATTTTTCTGACATCCTATCACGCATTGAAAATGAGGGTGCCTTATCCACAGAAGCCTTTAACACCAAAAAACCCGAAAAGGATAAAATGTGGTCGCGTCCACCCCATAAATTGGCCCTTGATTATATGTGGTATGCGGGTGATCTGGCCACATCCCACCGCGAAAAATTTAAAAAATTTTATGATTTATCGGGCCGCGTTATTCCAGAACACATAAAAGAGCGAACCCATGATGATCATGCCCAAATCAATTGGCTATGCCAAACCGCACTTGATAAATTAAATTTTGCCACACCAAAAGAAATACAAAAATTCTGGGATGCGACAGAAAGGGCTGAAGTTACAAATTGGATCAGTTGGCAAAATGAGAAAAAACCGCTTATACCCATAAAATGGAAAACAGCTGAAGGCAGTTTGATAGAAGCTTATGCCCCCTCTGATATTGAAGAACGGCTTAAGAAATTAAAAAAGCCAACTACACGTCTAAGAATATTAAACCCATTCGATCCCGCTATTCGTGATCGATCAAGATTAAAGCAACTGTTTGATTTTGATTATAAAATTGAAATATTTGTCCCGGCAGTAAAACGAAAATGGGGATATTATGTCTATCCGATATTAGAAGGCGATAAATTCATTGGTCGAATTGACCTTAAAGGGGACCGAAAAAACAAAACCTTAAATGTAATTAATTTCTGGTCTGAGCCCGGCGTTAAATGGAATTCGAAACGCATCGAAAAATTGGAAGCCGAACTCTCACGCCTCTCTACCCTCGCAGAATTAACTGAGATCAATTGGCTCCTTAAACCAGATTTTCCGCAATAAAATCGGTGAATTTTTTGCCGAATTTTTTCTGTTTTTCCGCGCCAACACCATAAACATCGCCAAATTCATCAACGGATGTTGGCTTTTGAACCGCCATATCAACAAGGCTCTTATCCGAAAAAATAATATAAGCAGGAACGGAACGCTCGGCGGCTATTTCTTTTCTTAAGTTTTTCAATTTTAAATATAAATCCTGATCGGCATCTGCCAAATCACGGATTGCTGCCGCCGTTTTTTTATTGCTGCTTTTCGCTGACTTTTTAAAAGTAACATCGGGCCTATATCTAAAATCACCATTCCCACGCAACAATTCAAATCCCTTCTCTGTGATTTTTAATGACCCAAATTCCATATCAGATACAATAAACCCGCGGGCCATTAATTGGCGCGCAATGGTTTTCCAATCACTGGCCGAGTATCCTTTACCTACCCCATATGTTGGTAGCATATCATGATTTAACTGTGATATTTTATCGCTCATTTTGCCCAAAACAATATTTACGATATGGGCAACACCAAAGCTTTGACCCGTTCTAAAAATGGCGGAAATAAATTTCTGCCCTGCTTCTTTGGCTTCAATAGTCGCGCGCGGGGTTTGACATAAGTCACAGTTACCACATTTTTCATATTCGGGATCATCACCAAAATATTTAAGTAATGTTACCCGGCGACATTCCGGTGCCTCCGCATAAGATAGTAATGAATTTAACCTTTGGTGTCCGCGCCTCTTAAGATCCGGTTCAGAATTTTCATTATCAATAAACATGCGCCGCATACGAATATCATCGAGCCCATATAACATATGCGCCACCGCCGGCTCCCCATCACGGCCGGCACGGCCGATTTCCTGATAATAAGCTTCGGGTGACCCGGGCAAATCCGTATGAAACACGAACCGAATATCCGGTTTATCAATCCCCATCCCAAAGGCAATGGTTGCCACCATAATCAGATCATGCTCTGTCATAAAGCGGTTTAAATTCCGTTCACGCGCCTCACCTGCCATCCCCGCATGATAAGGAAGCGCATTATAACCGCTCTCGATTAATATCGCGGTTGCTTCTTCGGTTTTCTTACGGGAAAGACAATAAACAATGCCATTTTCTGATTGAGGGCGGCCTTTCATGAATTTCAATAACTGCTGTTTCCAACCCGCTTTAATTTCTACATTAAGAGCAATATTCGGCCGATCAAATCCGGCTAGATAACTTGTCACATTTCCGGAAAAGATCTTATCGCAAATCTGGTTTCTTGTCCCACTATCTGCCGTTGCGGTTAGGGCGATGATCGGCGTCTTGGGATATCGATTATGCAGGAACGCTAAATCTTCATATTCAGGGCGAAACGCAGCGCCCCACTGCGAAATGCAATGTGCTTCATCAATGGCAAAAAGATTAATATTTAACTCATCAACATGGTCCAACATTCGTTCGGTCATCAATTTTTCTGGGGATACATATAAAAACTTCAGTGTGCCCGCATTAATTTTCTGCCAAATCTTTCGCGTTTGTTCTTCTGAATTATTGGAATTGATGGTTTCCGCTTCGATCCCGGCAATTTTCAATGCCTCAACCTGATTTTGCATTAATGAAATAAGGGGCGATACCACAATGGTTAGGCCATCCCTCATTAATCCGGGCACCTGAAAACAGAGCGACTTTCCAGCTCCGGTCGGCATGACCGCCAGAACGTTATTACCAGCTACAACATTTTCGATAATTTCTAATTGTTTGCCGCGAAACGCATCGTACCCGAAGACATCTTTTAAAATGCCTTCTGCAGAATTTTTCTGCATTTTACCCCCTACTTTTCTTCAAGTACTTTGGAATCTTCAAATTTGCCGTCGCTTTGGCGCTCGCGTTCACCAATAATGATATCATCGCCAGCCAGTATGATTTCCATCATATCATGTGCCACCGTTAATGGTCCGTCATAATATGGTTTGGTATCACGTTCTAATTCTGCAGCTGTCGTTCCAGGTGGAATGATATGTGAATAAACCGCCATTTTTGGTTTTGTTTTGGCAAAAACATGCCCAACTTGTTCTGGTGTTGAATGAACACTTAAGCTTACGTTTGCAAGGTTTGCTTCTGGCGTGGCGCCAGGTGACGGCACCTGTACTTCATGAATGAGAAGATCCACGCCTTCACCAACATTGTTAATTTCTGATTTTTCCGTTGACCTTGTATCCCCAGAAAAGAGAACTGAATGTCCCTTATAATCAATTCGAAACCCAAGTGTTTCACCGCGAAGTCCTAACAATTTCCCACTTGGAATATCGATCGGCATATGTTCCACTTGAAAGGCCGTAATCTTAAGCCCACCCTGATTAAATATAACGCCGTCTGAAACTTCATCAACGATCAGTTCCGTTCCCTCTTTAGGAACGCCAACCATAACGCGGTAATCCACATCCCACTGATACGCATATTTGATATTATCCATCATACTTTTAATGCCCGCTGGACCTTGTATGCGAAGCGGTACACGGCGGCCAAAGAGCCAACCTGATAACCATGCACTTGAAATGCTGACCGTATGATCAAAATGAAGATGCGTCACAAGTACATGATCAACACCCGAAATGGCTTCAAAACCACCAGCTTCGAATAATCTTTCGCGCATTCCCGGCCCCGCATCAACGAGTAACTTATGATCACCCGCTTCAACATAAATACTTGGCCCATATCGCTCCGTTGAGGGACGCGGCGCACCAGTACCAAGAAACGTCAATTTCATGACATCATTATCCGGTGACACTTGATGTTCTTGTGCAATGGCAGCGGTTATTATTGATATGCCGATTGTAAAAACGGAAAGAATTTTTTTAATCATTTTATCCCTCATTTATAGAATTGCATTTATCTTAAGCGCTCGGGACTTTAAGATCAAACCAAATAAAAAGGTAAAATCATATGGTCAAACTTATATCAGCACTAAGCATGCTTTTATTTTCAAATATTGCTGTCGCCCAAGAAGGCGAATGGCAACAAATCTTTAACGGCAAAGATTTAGAGGGATGGACCATTAAATTCTCCGGACAAGAAATTGACGTTAATTTCCGCAACACTTTTCGCGTTGAAGATGACATGATGCGTGTCGTTTATGATAATTATGAAACCTTTGATGATGCCTACGCCCATATTTATTATAAGGAAAAATTATCCCATTACCGTTTAAAAATGGAATATCGATTTACTGGTACGCAAACGCCAGAATCCGAAGTTTGGAATAACCGAAATAGCGGCGTTATGTTTCATAGCCAATCACCACAAAGCATGTATTTTGATCAGGATTTCCCAGCATCAGTTGAAGCACAGTTTCTTGGTGGATTAAGTGATGGTAAAGAACGCCAAACCGCAAACATCTGCACACCCGGCACTGACTTTCATATTAATGGCAAGCTTTACAGTGAACACTGTTATCGATCAACATCTAAAACCTATCACGGTGATCAGTGGGTCGAAGTCGAAATCGAAGTGCGCGGCGATGAAGTCATAAAACATTTTGTGAATGGTGAACTGGTATTTGAATATGAAAAAACACGCATCATTCCAAACGAAGAAGACAGCGCACATTTCATAACAGAACCGCTCCCGCTTAAAGACGGTTACATCGCCCTTCAAGCGGAAAGCCATCCTATCGATTTTCGAAATATCATGTTGATGAAGCTAAAGTAATCTTCACAAATATAGCAAAAAACTGACATGAGACTGTAACAAACGCAACGTATTAAATCCCCATGTTTACTGGATGACAGGAGCTAAACATGGAAATACTTAAGTTTAACAGTCTTGAAGTTCGCTTAGCAGAAAATGATACCAAAATTGAAGCCGCACAGGCGCTACGCTACCATATATTCTATGAAGAAATGGGGGCCAAACCATCCACAAAGTGTAAAGCCTTAAAACGTGATATAGATACGTATGATGCAGTCTGCGATCATCTTTTGGTTATCGATACTGAAAAAGGCACCCAAGAAAACCCATGTGTTGTTGGCACCTATCGATTACTGCGTGGAAATATTGCAGCCGTGACCACCGGATTTTATTCCGAACAAGAATTTGATTTATCGAATATTGCTTATGCGCCTGAAGAAATCCTTGAGCTTGGCAGATCTTGTATTGATGGAAATTATCGCCGAAAAGGCGCGATGCAATTACTGTGGCGGGGTATTAGCGAATATATTGAAACATACGGCATTAAAATCATGCTAGGCTGCGGCAGTATCCATGGAACAGATATCGCGCAATCCGAAAAAGTTTTATCATATATGCATCACTATCATCTTGCGCCTAAATCTATTCAGCCAAAAGCACATGAAGATCGGTTCCAACAGATGGATATTTTGAATAAAAATGCCATTTGTCCTGACACAATTCAATCGGAACTTCCGCCCCTTTTAAAAGGATATCTAAGAGTAGGTGGCTACGTCGGATTAGGCGCAGTCATTGATCAACAATTCAACACGATTGATGTTTGCATTGTTGTTGAAACTGAAAATATCACAGGAAAATATAAATCGCACTTTACCCGTGATCGAAAATCAACAAACAAACCATCCAACATTATAGCAGCAGAATAAAATGTTTATCGCCAACATTAGAGCCGTAAGTAAATTAACATCAATTTTCATTGTGTTAATATTATTACTTCCCTCTTATATCATCACATTTCCGTTTGGGAATTCGTTCAGACGTGCATTTTCATATCCTTTCTTCAAAGTCTGTCTAATATGCAGCGGAATAACGGTAACCATTAAAGGTAAAAAACCTGGAAAAGATGCAAAATTTTACATTTCAAACCATGTATCCTATTTAGACATCCCACTTCTTGCTACGGTAGCAGACGGCATATTTGTTGCAAAAGCCGATGTTTCTAAATGGCCCGTCATTGGCACGCTCGCCAAGTTAAGCCGCACTCTTTTTGTTAGCCGCAAGGCAGTTAATACCCTTAAAGAAAGAAACGAAATCGCCAAACGTTTAAAAAGCGGTGAGAAAATTTTTCTATTTCCAGAAGGAAGCAGCAGTAACGGTCAAGAACTACTCAACTTCAAACCCGGTTTGCTTTCATCTGCTCTGCTTCCTTATACAAAGAGTCAAATGGTCATCCAACCGCTATCAATAATTTATGGACCGAACAACGACCAATCGATAAGAGATCAATATGCATGGTATGGTGATATGGACCTAGCGCCACATGTTTGGAATTTATTGAAAAGCGATATCAAACAAGAAGTCATCATTAAGTTTCATCCACAAACATGGCCCTCTTCATTTCAAGATCGTAAGACACTTGCACAATGGGCACACCGCCAGATCAAGTCGGGGCTAGACGCTGAATTTAACAATTGCCCTAAAGCCGCTTAAAGAAAATAATCATCATTTGCTATCAATTTAAAAAATAATAAAATAATATTGCTTTAAATAATTAAACGCAGGTTAAATTTGAGCAATATTGAAAAAACAGTCATGGGCGTTGATCTTGGTACCCAAAGTATCAAGGTCATAATCTATGATTTTGAAAATAAGAAAATCATCTCCACTAAATCTCAAAGTTATGAATTGATCTCCAAAGAAGATGGTTCAATGGAGCAACAAGCAAGTTGGTGGATTGACGGTTTTGAAAAATGTCTTGAAAATATTGATGATAAATTAAAAAAAACGGTCATTGCCATTGGCGTATCTGGTCAGCAACATGGTTTTGTCCCTATTGATAAGAACGGTGCCGTGCTAGCCCCCGTAAAATTATGGTGCGATACAGCAACCGAACTTGAATGCAATGAAATTATGGACCATGTTGGTGGCGAAAAAGAAACCATAAAAATTGCCGGAAATAAGATTGCTGTGGGATATACAGCATCAAAAATTCGCTGGTTAATGAAAAACAATAAAAGTGCTTATGATCAGATGGCGACAATCTTATTGCCGCATGATTATTTAAATTTCTATCTTAGCGGAAAAAGAACCATGGAATATGGCGATGCTTCAGGGACCGGGCTTCTCGATATTTACAAAAGAAAATGGTCTGATGAATTAATTGCCGCACTTGATCAGGATCGCGATTTAAAACCATGTTTACCAGAACTTATCAATGCCGATGATATTAATGGCATCATTAGCCCGGAAATTGCTGATGCTTATGGGTTAAACCGAAATGTTATCATTTCATCAGGTGGCGGTGATAACATGATGGCCGCAATTGGTACCGGAAATGTCAAAACGGGCATGCTAACCGCAAGCCTCGGCACATCAGGCACACTATTCGCCTATCATAATAAACCTGCAATTGATCCAGATGGTGACCTTGCCGCATTCTGTTCCTCCACGGGTGGATGGCTGCCCCTTCTTTGCACTATGAATTGCACTGTGGCAACAGAACAAATGCGTGATTTACTCGAAGTGGATCTTGAACAATTTGAAAAACTTGCGTCCTTCATAAAACCCGGTTCAGATGGCGTCATCACAGTTCCATTTTTTAACGGTGAACGCACGCCAGCCCTTCCAAAAGCCAAAGCGTCCATCTTTGGGTTGGACAGCAATAATACGACCAATGCGCACTTCATACGTTCTGCAATGGAAGCCGCCATATTCAATTTAAAAGCGGGCCTTGATGCTTTTAAAAGGTGTGGCATGACTTTTAATGCAGTTACCTTAACCGGCGGGGGCAGTAAAAGTGCTCTATGGCGTCAAATCTGCGCTGATATTTTAAATCTTCCGGTTCGAGTTTTATCCACTGAGGAAAATGCCGCTTTCGGTGCTGCACTTCAAGCGCTTTGGGCCTATCAAAAATATAATGCCGCACCCATTTCCATAGAAAAAATCGTTGACGATCATTTAAAAGAAAATAAGATCAAAAGCTGTTCCCCAAACAATGAAACCGTAAAAACATATGAAACGGTTTACAAAAATTATCAATCATTCGTTAAACTGATTACAGCACATTACCAATAGAAAGACTTACTCATGACAAATATATTTATTGGCAACAAAGAATATTTCAGCGGCATCCCAAAAATTAAATATGAGGGTGCTGGTTCTGATAATCCATTATCCTTTAAATATTATGATGAGAATAAAATGATCGGCGGCAAGTCGATGAAAAAACACCTTCGTTTTGCCGTTTGTTATTGGCACACATTTTGTGGGACTGGCGCCGACCCATTTGGACCCGGCACCCAAGTTTTTGAATGGTATAAATCCGACGATCCGCTTACAGCGGCACAAAATAAAATGGATGCGGCCTTTGAACTTTTTACAAAGCTAGGAACGCCCTATTACTGTTTTCACGATATTGACATGGCACCAGATTCACCAAATGTTTTAGAGCGTGAAAAAAACCTGCAAAAAATGGTAACCTCTGCGAAAGAACGGCAAAATGAAACGGGCGTTAAGCTTCTTTGGGGAACGGCTAATGTTTTTAGCAACCCTAGGTACATGAATGGCGCCTCAACAAACCCAAATTTCGAAGTCTTAACCCACGCTGCAGCACAAGTTAAGGCGGCCATAGATGCCACGATTGAACTTGGTGGTGAGAATTACGTTTTCTGGGGCGGCCGCGAAGGATATATTTGCCTTCAAAACACTGATACTAAACGCGAACTGGAACATTTAGCACAATTCTTAACCACCGCCCGAGATTATGGTCGCGCAAATGGTTTTAAAGGAACATTTTTAATTGAACCAAAACCCATGGAACCAACAAAGCATCAATATGATTTTGACGCTCAAACCGT
>Ga0181606_10000360_pt1 | contig 37087 bp, 35 predicted proteins | sample 041ome_10_FD_132994 | JGI IMG/M metagenome (GOLD analysis project Ga0181606, IMG submission 132994) | Coastal salt marsh microbial communities from the Groves Creek Marsh, Skidaway Island, Georgia - 041412US metaG (megahit assembly) | ecosystem: Environmental > Aquatic > Marine > Intertidal... | reverse complement strand
TTTCTCTATTGACGCTCCATGTGAAAACACATAACCAACAAGCCACGCGCGGTTGTAGCTCAGTTGGTTAGAGTACCGGCCTGGCACGCCGGGGGTCTCGGGGTCGAGCCCCGGCAACCGCGGCTCTTTCACAAAAAATTCATGCACAATATTGTGACCCAGGCCGCACCTACGGATATCGCTGTGACGGCCACTGCCGCGCTGCCTGCATCCTTGGCCTGTTTTGCCAGATCGCGGCGTTCCATACCGATATCGTCCACGACCCGTTCGATCGCCGTGTTTACACATTCGGCAGCTAATACCATAATACCGCCCATAGTAATGATCGCCGTTTCCGCGGCAGAAAGAGGAAGATAGAGCGCCAAAGGGGTCGAAATACAATTCGCAAAAATCCATTGTTTCAGGCTGGGTTCGGTTTGCCAAACATTGCGCCACCCATCCAGCGACCAAACCACACGATCGCAAAAGCGTTTCCATTGCTGCGATAAAACACCCACTTTAAACTCTTTTGCCCATCGTGTTTAGCTCTGCTGCACTTTGCTTTATGCCTTATAACAAGCGCAAGGGAAAACTATGCTATCACTTGTATCAAAGATCAATTGGCCAATCCTGATTGTTTCATGTGCAACTATTGGGTTGCTCCCTCTGTTCCCAGAACCGCATGTTTGGGAAAAACTGCGCATGTTGGTGGAAGGTAATCTGATACGGGCGATTGATTGGTTTGATTTGTTTATGCATGGCACGCCATGGGTTTTGGTGATGCTAAAGATCTGGGTATCCTTAGGCAGAGATGCTGGATAAACTTTTAACATCCAATGATGGCTTCCGTCTAAACGTGGCAGGACTTTTTTCACCTCGATTATACGCGGTCTGAGCCGATGCGCAGACTAATCACGTTTGGTTCAGTCCACGCCTGTTCCATCAAACCTTCTGTTTGCCTTTAACAAAACTGTCAGACGCGCTCACTCCGCGGCCTCTGTTTCCGCCTCAATCTCGGCGGCGCGTTTTTCGACCAGCTCTACTATGTGATCGACCATATCGTCATTGCTGATTTTGTGGTCTTGCTTGCCGGCCCAATAAACCATGCCATGGCCGCTGCCGCCGCCTGTAAAGCCAACATCGGTCATTAACGCCTCGCCTGGACCATTCACCACACAGCCGATGATTGAGAGGCTCATGGGGGTTTTGACATGCTCTAGGCGCTGTTCCAGAGTTTCGACGGTTTTGATCACGTTGAAACCCTGACGCGCGCAAGAGGGACACGAGATGATGTTGACGCCTCGGTGACGTAGGCCAAGTGATTTCAGGATGTCATAGCCCACCTTAACCTCTTCCACAGGATCGGCCGATAGCGACACGCGGATCGTGTCGCCGATACCCATCCATAGCAGATTGCCCAAACCAATGGCAGATTTGATTGTTCCGCTCATCAAACCACCCGCTTCGGTGATCCCAAGGTGTAGGGGCGCGTCGGTTGCTTCTGCCAATGCCTGATAGGCTGCTGCCGAAAGGAAAACGTCAGAGGCCTTCACACTGATTTTGAATTCGTGAAAATCATTGTCCTGCAGGATTTTGATATGATCCAATCCGCTTTCGACCATCGCATCAGGGCACGGTTCACCATATTTTTCCAACAGGTGTTTTTCCAAGGATCCCGCATTCACGCCAATGCGCATGGAACAGTTGTTGTCCCGGGCAGCTTTGATGACCTCACGTACGCGCTCCTCTGATCCGATGTTGCCGGGGTTGATACGTAAACAGGCGGCACCTGCTTCTGCCGCCTCAATCCCACGTTTGTAATGGAAATGAATATCCGCAACGATAGGAACGGGGCCTTCTTTTACGATTTGTTTCAGCGCCTTGGAGCTGTCCTGGTCTGGCACAGAAACGCGCACAATGTCTGCGCCGGCTTCAGCGGCAGCTTGGACCTGTGCGATTGTGGCGGCGACATCGGTGGTCAATGTGTTCGTCATTGTCTGCACGGCAATCGGGGCATCCCCGCCAATTGGAACATTGCCCACATGAATTTGGCGAGATTTACGGCGATAGATATTGCGCCAAGGACGCACATGGTTCAGCGACATAGCAACCTCGTGTTTGCTGTTATGTAACTTATAATTGACAGAAAGTGCTCGCGCAATCAAACATCTATTGTTCTAATGGCAGATCAAAGCTTTCAAAGTTGGCTTGTGCAATCAATGTGCGCAACTCACCGTCATTGTCAATGATGGCAGGTGAATATGTTTCTGACAGGCTGGCCACTGACAATTCAACGTTTTTGACAACATTGCTGCCTGATCCTGCTGGGCCATAGAGTTCGCGGTTTACGCTAAAGTAGACGGATCCTGACATGCCCGCACGCATGCTTGGTGCGGTCTCTGTCTGGGGCAGCATGAATTCTTCACCCGGTTGCATGATTTTGGCCAAAATCACGGCACCAGTCGATGACTTAACCTGAACCCATGCTTCGCGTATTGCAACAATCGCGATCGTGGGCGGCAAATCTTCGACCACTTTTGGTGCGACACTTGCAACTTCGTCCATATCTACCTCTTCCACAACATCTGCGATAATTGCATCCAATCCCGCAAATGTGGGTGATGCCTGTTCTGCGATGGGTTCGGGGAAATTGGCAAATCGGTTAGGATCAAGGGTTGAGATCGGCGCATCACGCGCCACTAGGATCGGGGTATCAAGGGCAGGGGGGCGATACAAGCGTTCCAATTTATCAATGCGCTGATCAGGGGAGAGGCCAACGATATTAGTGGTTTCGGCACCCTCGGTTGCACCGTTGAAATCTGACAGAACGATAGGCGTATTTTCGGATGGAACGACCTGTACCTGTTGGATTTCTTGGAATACAGACCAAGCGCCATACCCTAGGCCTACCAACAATAGGGTCAAAACGGCGATTGAACCAACTGCAGCGGTTTCAAACTGGTCTGTCCAAGGCTTCTTGTTCGGGGCAATCGCAGAAGGGGATTTGGAAAAGATCGCATCATCCATTTCACTGATCATCGGACCAGCAACCGGGATGGCTTTACTAGTGCGAAGGGTCGAGGCCCCGTCCGCCAATCCGTGCGAGGGAGCGAACCCACTTTCGTCGCAGAACTGGCGATAGACTTGTTCCTCGTCCAGTTTTAGATAGCGTGCATAGGACCGTACATAACCAGCTACAAAACTGGGCGCTTCAAAAGCGCCACAATTACAGTCTTCAATTGCCGAAATATGCTTCGCATCGATCCGCAATTCGCGTTGAACATCCATCAGGGATTTGCCAAGGGTCGCGCGTTCACCACGCAGCAAATCACCCAGACGAACTTCATATTCGTCAAATCCTTTTAGTCTGCGCCTTTCGTTCCAACCATCTGAGGTCAGATCTGTCCCTGCCATCTTACTACGCCCCTAGCGTTGCGTCCCCGAGTGCGATCCCATCGAATCAATGGTATTTATATTATTCATGCCATATCACAAAGTTACTCGATGTGCACTATTGCTAGGGTTATGCACTAATTGCGGCACGATTCAGCGCACAGTGGGACCACAGCGCGTCCATAGCCTTGACAAGGTCATCAATTTCTTTGGGTCCGTGCACAGGTGACGGTGTGAAACGAAGGCGTTCTGTGCCACGCGGAACGGTTGGGAAATTGATCGGTTGGACGTAAATCCTGTGCTCACTCAAAAGCATGTCAGACAGCTTTTTCGTGTGCACAGGATTGCCCACAATAACGGGCACAATATGGCTGCCATGATCAATGATCGGCAGCCCCATACCTTTGAGGCGGATTTTTAGAATTTTCGCCTGAAGCGTGTGTTGATCGCGTAGCGTTTGATCGGTTTTCAAATGCGCAACAGATGCCGCAGCACCCGCCGCTACTGCGGGAGGCAGTGACGTGGTGAAAATGAACCCAGGTGCATAAGAGCGTACTGCGTCACACATTTTTTCGCTGGCTGCGATATACCCACCCATCACGCCATAAGCCTTGGCCAATGTTCCGTTGATGATATCAATGCGATGCGCCAGGTTATCACGTTCTGTCACCCCACCACCACGCGGGCCATACATGCCGACTGCATGCACCTCATCAACATAGGTAAGGGCGTTGAATTCGTCAGCCAAATCACAAATCGCCTCAATCGGGCCGAAATCCCCATCCATTGAATAGACAGATTCGAATGCGATCAATTTTGGCGCTTTGGCATCATCGGCTGCCAATAATTCACGCAGATGCGCAACATCATTATGGCGGAATACACGCTTACCCCCACCATTGCGGCGCACACCCTCGATCATCGAGGCGTGGTTCAATTCATCCGAATAAATGATCAACCCGGGGAACAATTTTGGCAAAGTCGAGAGTGTTGCGTCATTTGCAATATAAGCAGAGGTGAACAACAACGCCGCTTCTTTGCCGTGAAGATCGGCCAATTCGGCTTCTAGGCGTTTGTGATAAACAGTCGTACCTGAAATATTGCGTGTACCGCCAGAACCTGCGCCAGTGGCGTCAACGGCCTCATGCATTGCATTTAGAACTACGGGATGCTGGCCCATTCCCAGATAGTCATTGCCACACCACACAACGATAGGCTTTTTGCTACCATCAGGGCAATTCCACATCGCGTGCGGGAAATTCCCCTTTTCGCGTTCGATATCGATAAAAGTGCGATAGCGACCTTCTTCGTGAAGGCGGGAGAGGGCTCCGTCAAGGTGCGCGGTGTAGTCCATTTGATCGTCCTAGTTCATCGGCTCGCCATAACATATTCATATTTTATTATGGGTCAAAGGTTTTTTTGTAGCTAACGTAGCAAAATGATAATTCGCGTTGGTTGGATTGCCAACCGATGCTAGCCTTCTTTCGCAGATACATAGCAGGAGATTCGGATGTCGCTAGGTTCGGTGTTGGCGCGTATTGACGCAGATATAGAAAAATCCACGGATCGCTTGCTTGAGCTGTTGCGGATATGCTCCATTTCAACCGATCCGGCATATGCAGAGGACTGTCAAAAGGCGGCCGATTGGTTGGTGCGTGATATCGAATCGTTGGGAGCCGTTGCAACGAAACGTCAAACGCCGGGCCACCCGATGGTCGTTGGGCATGTAGATGGTACAGGGCCACATATTCTGTTTTACGGGCACTATGATGTTCAGCCTGTTGACCCCATTGAACTGTGGCATCGCGATCCGTTTGATCCTGCTGTTGAACAAACGCCAAAAGGTCCTGTAATCCGTGGGCGCGGGTCGTCCGACGATAAGGGGCAATTGATGACCTTTGTCGAGGCCTGCCGCGCGTGGAAAGAGGTGCATGGCACATTGCCTTGTAAAATCACCTTTTTCTTTGAAGGCGAAGAGGAAAGCGGATCGCCCAGTTTGATCCCATTTATGAAGGAAAACGCAGCAGAGCTAACATCCGACATCGTGCTAATCTGCGACACGGGGTTATTTGAAGGTAAAACACCCGCAATCGTGACCATGCTGCGCGGTCTTTTGGGGGAAGAGGTTAAGATCACGGGCCCGAACAAGGATTTGCATTCGGGCATGTATGGCGGTGTGGCGATGAACCCAGCGCGGGTTTTGTCAAAAATTTTGGCCAGTCTACATGATGATCAGGGGCGGATCATGGTGCCAAATTTCTATGATGGTGTGCATGAATTGTCCGATGCATTTGCTGATCAGTGGCGCGATCTGAATTTTGATCATGCTGCTTTCTTGGGGGATGTGGGTTTGGCCGATCCCGCGGGTGAGGTGGGGCGCAGCGCGCTTGAAATGATCTGGTCGCGCCCCACTTGCGAAATCAATGGCATGACCAGTGGGTATACAGGCGAAGGGTTTAAAACCGTTCTGCCAAGTTATGCCTCGGCCAAGGTGTCTTTCCGTTTGGTCGGGGAACAAGATCCCTTAAAAATCCGTGAAAATTTTCGCGCCATGGTGCGTTCCATGGTGCCTGACGATTGTCAGGTTGAATTTTTGGAACACGGGACTGGACCTGCATCGCATATGGCAATCGACGCCCCCGAATTCGAAGCAGCGCGTCAGGCACTAACCGAAGAATGGGACATTCCCGCCGCCTTTATAGGCTGTGGTGGGTCCATCCCAATTGCGGGATATTTCCAAGAGATCACGAGACGTGACCCGCTGTTGATTGGATTTGGCAAAGATGACGACCAATTGCACAGCCCAAACGAAAAATACGACATGGAAAGTTTCCACAAAGGCATCCGTAGCTGGGCCCGCATATTGGACAAAATAGCAGGCTAGAGCTGTCTGAGCCAACCACACGCGAAGCGGTCGGTCCGCGACTGCCTAACTTTGGATAAACTGAGGGTTAATGACGGTCTGTATAAGGCAATTCAAATAAATCATGCACCGATACGTCCAAAACCTTGGCCAAGGTCAGTGCCAAAGAGGTCGACGGGACAAAGACGCTTTTTTCGATTGTATTGATAGTTTTACGCGACACATTTGCCAATTTGGCCAGATCCGCTTGGGTCAGGCCTTTGGCTTTTCTAATTTCGGTGACGTGAACGATCAGTTTCATAAGCTGCCTATTGCATCATAATAGTTGAACAGCAATAGATAATCCGCCCCCGTGAGGGTGCCCATCGCACAAATGCCGTGGGCAGGGCAACCGCGCCTGTGGCCATGAATACCCCAAAGATCGCGTTCAACATCAATGCGATCCAAAAGGCATGTACTTCGCCTCGGCGTTTGCCCATGATGTGACCTTCATCAAAGGCCTGTTTCGCACTTTTGCGCCCCGCAGCTGCGGCCAGTGCAAAGATCGGTGCCGCAATGATACGGTCAAGGATTCCAGGGATCCAAAACGGAAAGGGATCAGGGCGCAACCACGCAATCGTCTTCAGCACATAGGCAAGGCGCGTCAATCCCGTAATCGCAAACATAATAAGATGAAATGTAGAAAGTGAGTCTGAAGTAGGCATAATAAAATTCCGTGATTGAGTAACCTATGGGTTGTAAATAATGGGAGCGATAATGTAACTTAAAGGTTACTTTTAGAAATAAGTTGATTTGGGCCTAACATTGACGTGATAGTGCGTGAAAATTGAAAAAGGGTAGGTGGAAAATGTTCAACGGATTTGAAGAACAGGATGTGGATTTACCCACTGGGCGCATCCATTATCGCATGGGCGGGGCGGGGGATACCGTTTTGTTAATGCATGGATTTCCGCAAACACACGCAATGTGGGGCTATATTGCGCCGATACTGGCGAAGGGGTATCGCGTTGTTTGTCCTGATTTAAGGGGCTATGGAAACACGCATAAACCTGCCGATGTGGCCGACTATTCGTTTCGCGAAATGGCCTCTGATCCGATTGCCTTGATGGATCATCTTGGGATTGATCGGTTTCATGTTGTGGGACACGATCGGGGTGGACGGACCGCCCATCGCATGGCGCTGGATGTACCAGAGCGGATCAAAAGCATCACTGTTATGGATATTGTCCCAACGCATTTACTCTTGAATGATTTGACCGCGGATGTGGCGCGTGCCTATTACCATTGGTTTTTTCTTGCCCAACCCGCGCCACTGCCAGAGGTGATGATCGGTGCCGATCCAATGACCTATTATAAATCCTGTTTGATGGGGTGGGGCGCTGCGAATGAGGATCAGTTTGATTGCGCACAGATGCAGGCCTACGGAAACGCATGGCGTGATCCCGATTGTATTCGCGGCATGTGCAATGATTATCGTGCGGCCTTAACCCATGATTTTGAATTGGATGCATTGGATTTGCACCGCCGCTTGAGCATGCCCGCCTGCGTGATGTGGGGACGTGACGGGATTATGGAGCGCTCCTTTGACGTGCCTGCCACATGGGAAGATCGTTTTTCAAACATCACAGCCCACGGCATGCGCGGCGGGCATTTTTTCCCCGACGAATATCCACAAGAGACGGCAGAAACCGTCATGGCGTTTCTGGCCGCTCAAACATGAATAAGACCAACCAAATTTCTTGGGTGCGATACCACGTTTGGTGTGTTGTTTGTGATTTAAACAAGGTAAAACACGCGCCCATGGGTGGTTAATCGGGCTGAATGAAATGGAGCTTCTGCTACGTTTTGCCGTAGGCAAACCTATTGTTTGACGAGACGGGCGTGGGCTAGAACACGTGCGATTAGTCTTCGCTACGCTTCGACCGCATACGATCGGGGTGAACAAAGCCAGTTAAGCCTTATGAAAAATTTGAGAACTCAACGTTCGCTTTGCCTATGTCTTGTGAAACGCCATTCAACGAATTGCCATTCCATAGGACTTCCCGAACTTGGTTCACAGGATACGCAAGTCACTGCAGAGTCACATGTCATCCACGCATTTTGCGCATACCCCATGCAACGGCCCAGAACATCAGGTAAAACACCAAAGCCGTGACAATTGTTGTTGCATAAAAATTCATCCGACCGCTAACGTCCATATTGTTGAGGAACGGATAGGTTAGGCCCGATGTCACACTGCCCACGGGTGTGTCGTTAAACGGACCCACAAACCCTTCTGTCCAGACCACAAAGGCCACGCAAAATGCCACTGTGACGCCAATGCCCCGCACCACTTGATCAAAGGCGCGAGAAATAAACAACGCCTCGATCAGGATAACCACAGGACCGATCAGGTGTAGGTAATATTCCTGAAACCACGCTGGCGTATTGTCCCCATTCACCAACGCAGGATCGATGAAGTATAGGCGCCAATACAAAAATACCACCATGATGTTCAAAACGGCCGTGGCCGAAATGAATGCTGGATACATAGCGGATCGTCCATTGCGCCGCGCCGCAAACAGCAAGTAATGTGCCACCATCGCTGCGGTTAGGCCCCAGATGGTGAGAAAACGGAATTGAATGCCCCACGCGCTGTAATCATGTGTGGTGAACTGATATGTGAAATACCCAACCGCAATAATAAGTGCAGCCTGACTGTAACGCATTGCCATCATGATTTATGTTTTTTATCCCTGTTAATCCTGACGCTTCGCGGCGACCAACGATGTCATTGTTTTTAGGTCCACTGCACCACGAACCAACTCGTCGTCAAATACAAATGTTGGGGTGCCGTTAATTTGCAGACGTGCAGCCAATCGGCGTGTTTCTGTGATCTCTTTCATCACGCTTTCTAGGTTCATTTGGTTCAAAATCGCCTGATCATCATGGCCCAAAATGGTTGCCAATCGGCGCAGGGTTTTTTCGTTGATGTCACCATTAAAGGTCAGCAATGTGTCATACGTCGCCTTATAGGCTGCATCCCCATGCAATTGTTTCACTGCCACAGCGAACGCCGATGCCATTTCTGATGCTTCGCCAAGGACAGGGAATTCTTTGACGATAAAGCGGATGTTGCCATCAGCCCTGATCAACTCTTCCACCGCGGCATGCACGCGTTTGCAATATCCGCAGCGGTAATCCATGAATTCCACAATGGTTATGTCGCCCTCGAGATTGCCACCGACATAGGAAAAGCCATCACTGAAAATCGCATCTGCATTTGTAGCAACAAGGTTCAAGTCGGCTGTGGCCTCTGCTTCTGCCTCGCGCTGACGAAATACCTCAACAGCTTCGAAAATTGTTTCTGGGTTTTCCAATAGGTATTCTCGCACGGCTTTGCCAAATGCCTCTTTTTCGTCTGCGCTCATGTTGTTTAGCTCAAAAGCATGTGTGGGCAGTGCCAGTCCAATGAGAGCTGCGAAAAATGTTTTGCGAAGCATTATGATCAATCCTTTGTGCGTTTACTTACCGAATATCTATAATATCTTGAGCGCGTTGCCAGGCGGGAGACCCCAGGGGTAATCCAGCGGCAGCGCGATTTGCGTGCATTTTGGCATCCTTAATGCGGCCCTGCAACGAATTACATTCTGCAGAGACAAGTGACGCCATGGCATGTTTGCCGAGTTTGGAATAGGCAACCCCCAAATCACGCAACAGCGCGCTGTTGCGGAAATCACGGACGCGCGCCTGTTCCAAAATATCCAAAGCCCGTGAAAATTTTCCTTCCGCTAGAAGTGCGCGACCATATCCTGCAAGGATGATTGCATCCTTGGGCCTTAAATGATGTGCTTTTTTATAGGAGCGCGCACTTTTAGAAAAGGCGCGGTTTCGCATATACAGTTCGGCCTTTAGATCCTGATAAAATGGATCAGCAGGGCGCAGGGCGAGGGCGCGATCAATCGATTTAATGGCCGATGTTAGTTTGCCCTCGCGTCCTTGTGCGATCGCAGTGCGCATATGTTTGATGTCTTCCGAGAGACTATCATTGATCCGTCCTAACGTCCAGGAAGGCGCGCGTTGAAACGCCGAGAGTTTGCCGATCACGCGGGCGTGCCAATAGACCATGTTGGGATCGCTGGACAAATCATCATGCGCCATGGCCATGGTTGCGACGCTGCGCATGCGATCGCGGGTGAGCGGGTGGGAACGCACATATGGATCCTGCCGCCCAGCGACCAAGTTTTCTTGCCCAACAAAGATATCTAATGTCTCTACCATCCCCATAGGATTTATCCCCGAACGCACCATATACCCAAGGGCAGATTGATCTGCCGAGCTTTCTTCGGCGCGGCTGTGCGACAGGAATTTACGCGTCGCGCTGCCACGCACACCCAATGCGATCCCTGTTGCAGCTTCACCCAAATCACTGGCGGCCCCAACTGCAACGGCCAGGGCCATTCCGAAATTGGCGGTATTTCTGCTAAGTAGCAGGGCCTGACGCCGCCGCGCGATATGGCCGTTTGCAATATGAGCGGCCTCATGCGCGATCACGGATTGCAACATTTCCGGCGTTGTAGATCGCAAAATCAGGCCAGAATGTAAAAAGATGTGATGGCGATCAATCACAAAGGCATTCAGGCGGTCATCATCCACTACCAAAACCTTGGTCGAAACGGGCGATAGTCCTGCGGCAATCAAAACGGGCGCAGCAATGCGCGAGAGGCCTGCTTCGATATCAGAATCACGCAACAGACCTGCGGATTGCGCAAGCTGTGCACAGGTGATTAGCGAAAAAAGGGCAGCAAGGCGCATAGAAAGCATGAGATTTGGAATAGCCATTGACCTTTGCAAGTGAGATTGTGAAAACTTCTAGCTGAAGGCAACTGTGGAATGATGTGATGAAAAACTCAACCCGTGGAGCGGTTGCTCCGTTTATTGTGATGGATGTCATGGAAGCCGCGCGCCAAGCCGAGGGAGAGGGGCGTCACATTATCCACATGGAAGTTGGGCAGCCCAGTACTGCCGCGCCGAAAAAAGCCTTGCAATATCTGAAGGATAGAATGGATAGCGATGCGATGGGTTATACGGTGGCATTGGGTCTGCCAGCGCTTCGGCAAAAAATCGCTGGGCTCTATGCGGAGTGGTATGATCTGGATCTGAATCCTGCCCGTGTTGTTATAACTCCCGGATCGTCGGGTGCGTTTATCCTGTCGTTCACATCGCTGTTTGATGCTGGCGCACGTGTTGGAATTGGCGCACCTGGATATCCCAGTTATCGCCAAATTTTGCGGGCATTGGATTTGCTGCCAGTAGATATCGAAACCCAGCCCGAAAATCGCCTGCAACCCGTTGCGGAGGAATTGGTAGGGCAGGATTTGGCAGGGGTATTGGTGGCGTCCCCCGCAAATCCAACGGGAACCATGCTTAATCATGCGGCGCTATCCTCACTGATCCACGCGACCAAAGATGCAGGCGGAGCCTTTATAAGTGACGAAATTTATCATGGTATCGAATACCAGGCCAAGGCCGTCAGTGCATTGGAGATTACGGATGACTGTTATGTGATCAACTCATTTTCCAAATACTTTTCAATGACAGGCTGGCGCGTTGGTTGGATGGTTGTTCCCGAGGATCACATTCGTCAGGTCGAGCGGTTGGCGCAAAACATGTTCATCTGCTCTCCCCACGTCAGTCAGTTGGCCGCATTGGCCGCGATGGATGCGCATGATGAGTTGCAGGAAAACTTAAAAGTTTACAGCAAAAACCGCGCGTTGATGATAGCGGGCTTGCCTAAAGTGGGGTTCTACAAATTTGCCCCCCCTGATGGGGCCTTTTATGTTTATGTGGATGTGTCGGACTATACTGATGACAGCCTCGCCTTTTCCAAGCAGATTTTGGAAGAAGCGGGAGTGGCTCTAACGCCGGGATTGGATTTTGATCCTGCGCGCGGGATGGGAACCTTGCGTTTATCCTATGCCCGCAGTACCGCGGACATTGAGGAAGGTTTGATTAGATTGGAAAAATTCATGCGAAAACATGGGTTTATTTCGTGATCTTTAGGTTCTTTATAGCCCTGATAATCTGGTCCCAAATGGGTCTAGCCCAAGAAGAGTATTCCGTGTTGTCGCGCTTTATTCCAAATGGATCCTACGCCCGTGATGTGGTGTTTTCAGGTACTGAAATTCGAATTCAGCATACGCAGGGTGTGCCGTTTCGCATCTATACATTGGACGCCCCCAAACGCCTGATTGTGGAATTTAACTCTGTTATCTTTGCTGGGTTTGAGGAAGCGGTGTTTTCGCGCAGTCAATCGATCACGGGAGTGCGCGCAGGGGCATTGAAATCGGGCTGGTCGCGCATGGTTTTTGATCTGGCGCGCCCAATGTTGGTCGAGCGCGCGGGTGTCACAGTGGCGCCCGAAACAGCGCAGGCAGAATTGATCATTCGATTGACCAAAACGAATGACGATCGCTTTGCTGCCGATGCGAAAAAAATGGTTGCTAAACAAACTGTTGTCACCACGACGGGTAATACATCAAACGCAGATCAGTTCGTTATCGTGTTGGACCCTGGGCATGGTGGTATTGACCCAGGCGCAGTTGCAGGCGATGCGCAAGAGGCCGATTTGATGCTCTCCCTTGCGCGCGAAATTCGTGATATCCTGCGCAAAAGCGATGGGGTGCAAGTACACCTGACACGAGATGAGGATGTTTTTGTCAGCCTGGAGGATCGCGTTAGCGCGGCACATGCGCTTTCTGCTGATGTGTTTTTATCGCTTCATGCGGATATCGTTACAGATGGTCAGGCTTTCGGCACAACCGTCTACACTCTGTCTGAAACCGCTTCGGATGAGGCAACGGCCAAGCTTGCCCTGCGGCATGATCGGGGCGAAATCCTATTCGGTGTGGACCTTCGCGGAGCAGATGATGAAGTGTCTGGAATTCTGATTGATCTGGCGCGGCTAGAAACAATCCCACAGTCCAAGGAACTGGCAGGTGCGGTTGTGGATGCGGTGTTGATGGAATTTGGCCGCGTGAATTCGCGTCCCATTCGGCACGCGAATTTTTCCGTTCTTAAGGCGCCTGACATCCCATCAATTCTGGTAGAGGCGGGATTTATGTCGTCAAGTCAAGATCTTGAAAATCTTAAATCCCCAGAATGGCGCACACGGTTTTCGCACGCGCTGGTGGCAGGGATCTTGGATTGGTATCTATCTGATGCGGCCCTTGCCCCCCTGAGGCGGCAGTAAAATGCACGTGGATGGAAAGAGTTTTGACGAATGTCCGTGTCCCCCTTATAACCACGCGAAAACGTGAGGGGCACTTGGTTCGATTCACTTTATCCTTTTTTGGCGCGATCTTTACGACCATCACACTGGGTCTGATCGCCGCGGCCCTGACCATCGGGGCCGTGTTCTGGATGTATGGACGCGATCTGCCATCTCACGCGTCATTGGCGCAGTATAAACCCCCAACAATCAGCCGCATTTATTCGACTGAGGGGCGCATCATCGATGAATTCGCTAAAGAACGGCGTTTGTTCACCCCGGCCGAGGAAATTCCTGTGATGATCAAACAGGCGTTTATTTCGGCAGAGGATAAAAATTTCTATACCCATCCGGGCTATGACATTCGCGGGATCGCGGCAGCCTTTCGGGATGCGGCCGTGTCGCGTGGTCGGAATGTGCGCGGAGCATCGACCATTACTCAACAGGTGATGAAAAACTTTTTGCTCGATGGATCACGCCGTGCAGAACGAAAGATCAAGGAAATTATCCTCGCAACCCGGATCGAGGAAACCTTAGATAAGGAACAAATCCTGGAACTTTATCTAAACGAAATTTTCTTGGGACAAAATTCTTATGGTGTAACAGCGGCGGCACAAAGCTATTTTAACAAAACCCTTGGCCAATTGGCCCCGCATGAAGCGGCGTTTCTTGCATCTCTTCCCAAAGCGCCTTCTGATTTCCACCCCGTGCGCCGCAAGGACCGTTTGTTGCAGCGGCGCAATTACGTACTGCAAGAGATGTGGCAAAACGGGTATCTGCCTGAGGATCAATATTTGGCCGAACGGGACATGCCCCTTTTGTCCGTGCAAAACGGCGACTTTGAAAGCTTTAAGGCATCTTTGCCACCACGGGATTATTTCACAGATGAGATTCGCCGTCAGCTGAGCCGTGATTTTGGTGAGGATGAGTTTTTTAGCGGTGGGATGACCGTACGTGCGACGATTGATCCCGAGATGCAGGAGGTTGCGGCCGTGGCATTGCAGCGTGCCTTGGAAACCTATGACCGCGCTCAAGGTGTCTGGCGTGGGACAGGGCAAAAAATTGATCCGTCTTTGTTTGGCGATAACGCTGCGTTGCGCGCTGCGTTGCGCGCAGTTTCCGTACCACGCAACATTGATCTAGACGGAAAATGGTATCCTGCGGTTGTGACCCTAATTGGAAACTCAGCCGCCCGCATCGTGATCGAGGATGTCCCAGATGATGAGGATGGGCATTTTATTCTTCGAGACGACGTCACATGGGCGCGCAAAAAGAAAAAAGATGACACGTTAGGACCAAAGGCAAAAGCTGCTGGCGATTTACTAGAGCTGGGTGATGTCGTCTTGGTGCGCGAAATAAAGGACTCTGAGGGAAATTTTGAACGTTGGAGCCTGCGCCAAGTCAGCGAGGTGCAAGGCGCCTTTATGGCGATGGATGTGAATAGTGGCCGCGTTTTGGCTATACAAGGCGGGTTTGATTATTCAGACTCAGTCTATAACCGCGCCACACAGGCTGAACGCCAACCGGGGTCCAGTTTTAAACCATTCGTCTATGCTGCCGCATTGGACAGCGGATATTCACCGGCCACCATTGTGGTTGATGCGCCGATTGAAATTGATACACCACAGGGATTGTGGCGCCCTAAAAACTCTTCAAACAAATTCTATGGCCCCACACCCCTGCGCACTGGGATCGAAAAATCCAGAAACCTGATGACCATTCGTTTGGCCCAAGAAGTCAGCATGGAGGTGATTGCCGAATATGCCGAAGCGTTTGGGGTTTATGAGGATATGGGGCGTTTTCTTGCGAACTCACTGGGGGCCGAGGAGACCACATTGTTTAAAATGGTGGCGGCCTATGCGATGTTTGCAAACGGTGGCGAACGAGTGGAACCCACTTTGGTAGATCGTATTCAGGATCGCTATGGAAAAACGGTCTATCGCCACGATCAGCGCGTATGTCTGGAATGCGGCGATGATAAGCTGGCGGAGGGGCGCAGTCCATTGATCATTTCAAACCGTGAACGTGTTATGGACGAAATCACTGCCTATCAGCTGACCTCTATGATGGAGGGTGTTGTGGATCGCGGCACTGCGGCTGCGACAGTGAATTTGGACGTTGCGGCCGCGGGTAAAACGGGCACCACGAATGAGGCGCGCGATGTGTGGTTTATTGGATTTACATCCAACATCGTTGCGGGCTGCTACATCGGGTATGACCGTCCATCGCCCTTAGGTAAAGGGGCAGGGGGCGGATCAACCTGCGGACCTGTGTTTAACGCATTTATGCAGTCGGCCATTCAAAAATACGGCGGTAGTGAATTCCGCGTACCTGAGGGCGGTCAATTTATTAACATTGATCGCTTTTCGGGTGCGCGCCTGTCCGACGAGGCAGAGGGTGATCACGTCGTTGCCGAGTTTTTCCGTGAAGGTGAAGAGCCATTGTTCGGTGTGACATTTGATGGTGGTTTTGCTATGGGGTCGAATTTCGATTTGATTCAGCCGGGTGAAGATATGGTAAAACAGGTCACAACATCCACAGGCGGCGTTGCGGTCGTTGGCCCCAAGGCCACGATTGGCACATTGTCCTCAGGCGGATTATATTAACGCAATAATTTGACCCCGATGTGCTGGGCATTCTGGCTTGTCAGCACAAGGGCAGTTTTGTAAGACGCCAGAAAGTTTTAAAAACGGATACGAACCCAGATGCGCGCAGACATTCAAAACATGGTCAATGAGATCAACAAATCGCTTGAGCTGTTGCGCCAGCGAATGGGGTGGGAAACGGTGAAACATCGCCTTGAGGAGTTTAATGCGCGTGTCGAAGACCCCGATCTTTGGAATGATCCCGAAAACGCCCAAAAATTGATGCGCGAACGTCAATCCTTGATTGACGCGGTCGAGGGGCATGACAATATGCAAACCGAACTGAACGACAGCATTGAATTGATCGAACTTGGTGAAATGGAAAATGATCAAGACGTAATCAAAGACGCCGAGGCCGCGATTGTCGCATTGGTAAAAATAGCCGCCGCCAAAGAGCTTGAGGCGCTGTTGTACGGGGAAGCAGATGCAAATGACACTTTCCTCGAGGTGCATTCTGGGGCAGGTGGCACCGAAAGCTGTGACTGGGCCTCAATGCTGGCGCGGATGTATGTGCGCTGGGCTGAAAAAAGCGGCCATAACGTCGAAATGCAATCTGAAACACCTGGGGAAGAGGCGGGCATTAAATCTGTTACCTATAAGATTTCGGGTCACAACGCCTATGGTTGGTTGAAGTCAGAAAGTGGCGTGCATCGGCTGGTGCGTATTTCACCCTTTGATAGTGCTGCAAAACGGCATACATCATTTTGTTCGGTTTGGGTTTATCCCGTAGTTGACGACAACATAGATATCGAGGTTAACCCCGCCGATATTCGCATTGATACCTATCGTTCCTCAGGGGCGGGGGGACAGCACGTAAACACCACAGACTCGGCTGTTCGGATCACCCACCACCCCACGGGGATTGTGGTGACCAGTTCAGAAAAATCCCAACACCAAAACCGCGATATCGCGATGAAGGCGTTAAAATCACGCCTCTACCAATTGGAATTGGATCGTCGCAATTCGGCCATCAACGAAGCCCATGAAAATAAAGGCGACGCAGGCTGGGGCAACCAAATCCGATCCTATGTTTTGCATCCCTATCAAATGGTGAAAGATCTGCGCACGGGTCACGAAACATCCGACAGTAAGGGTGTTTTGGACGGGGATTTGGATGCCTTCATGGCGGCAACCTTGGCCATGGACGTATCGGGCAAATCCCGCGCCGAGGCGACAACCACTGATTAAACCCCGAAAGCGAGAGAGTGAGCATGAACACAGCAGTGGAAAAAATGCAATCCTCGCTGGAGGCAATTGAACGGCATAACCCACAGGTGACAGCGGTCATTAGTTTGGCGGATCCTGATGATTTGATGAATGAGGCCGAGGCTGCAGATCGGGTTCCACTGGATCAACGCGGGCCGTTGCATGGTGAACCCATCGCGATCAAGGATTTGGCAAACGCCGCCGGGTTTGAAACCTCGATGGGATCGCCGATCTTCAAAAACAACCTCGTTAAAACTGACGATATCATGGTGGCCCGTATGCGTGCGGCAGGGGCAATCATAATTGGCAAAACCAATACGCCCGAATTCGGTTTGGGCAGCCATACATTTAACCCCGTACATGGGGCAACCGGCAATGCCTATGATCAAACGCGTTCGGCTGGCGGATCATCGGGTGGGGCGGCGGTTGCGCTGGCCACGAGGATGATGCGCTATGCGGATGGATCGGACATGATGGGCAGCCTACGTAATCCTGCAGGGTGGAACAACGTATACGGCATGCGCCCCACATGGGGATTGGTGCCCTCAGAGCCACTGGGTGATAGCTTTCTTCATCAACTTGCAACTAATGGTCCGATGGCGCGCTGTCCGAAGGATTTGGCGACGCTGTTATCGGTGCAATCTGGGCAAGACTCCCGCCAACCCCACGGACTGCCCGCCGCGGATTTTGCCAATGATATGGATGCGTATTCATTAATGGGTGCTAAAATTGCATGGTTGGGTGATTGGGGTTTGCCCTTTGACGACGGTATCATGGATATTTCCGAGCGCGCGGTTGAGGATTTGCGTGAATTAGGTGCGGACGTGACATCAGTTGACGCGCCCTTTTCAATGGATGCCCTATGGGAATCTTGGATCACGTTGCGCTCATGGTCCGTTGCCAATGGAGCAGTCCTTTTTTATGATGATCCAGAAAAGCGTGATCTGCTAAAACCCGCCGCCATTTGGGAAATCGAACGGGGATTGGCAATGTCCGCGCGCGAGGTTCATCAACAATCTGTTGTGCGATCCATGTGGTTTAAAAAGGCAGCAGACCTTTTTGCAACATATGATGCGCTTCTAATGCCTTCGGCACAAGTGTGGCCATTTCCAATAGATTGGGTGCATCCCACGGAAATTGCAGGGGTGCAGATGGATACCTATCACCGTTGGATGCAGGTTGTGATCCCAGCGGGGGTGATTGGTCTGCCTGTGGTAAACCTGCCGATTGGATTTGGCACGGCGGGATTGTCCGCGGGCCTACAATTGATCGGTGGTCGCGGGCATGACGCCAAACTGTTGGGACTTGCCAATGATTGGTACCATGGGACACCATGGAGAGATCACGCGCCTAAGTAGCATGCGAAATATAGCTTGCTCTTATCTCTCGTTCGGTTGAACCCTATTCAAAAACAGGAGGGGAGGGGTGAAGGGTGATATGCCGCCGCACAGTGCGCCTGAATTTCTTCAAATATCACTGGATATTCTGCAACTTGCGTGTCGTCGTGCTGCGGCTGATATACGGCGCGCGCCCTTGTGTGGAATATTTTTTCAGGCTGTTCAGTGGTTTTGGGGTGGATATTGGTGCGTATATCTCTTGAAACGGGGCAAAGCTATTGTTTGGTTTTGGCCCTGGGCGGATTTTTCATAATCGCCCCATTTGCCGCCGCGGGATTTTACGAAATATGGGGCAAGTTAGCGTCGGATGACACTATGTCACTGAGCGAAATACTGGGCTTGATTTTACATCAACACACGCCAAATTTCCCGTTGCTTTCGGCGATGCTTATTGTAATCCGGCTATTTTGGTTGCTATTGGGGCACAAGATTTTGTGCTGTTTCTTGGGTTTTCCACAATGATCAATACTTCCAGCAGCTTGGAAGTATACTTCAACACCAACGGCTTCATGATGCTGGCCATTTGCAGCACAGTTGGTGCGTTGTTTGCATTGTTGTTCTATATGAACGCTGTTTTCTTTGCCAATACTGGTGGCGCGAGACGTGGATTTTTTGACTACTATGCTCGCCTCATTTCAGGCGGTTCAAAACAATTTCTTTAACCTGCTGATCTGGACTCTGATCATTGCGGGATTCACATTTTTGTCCATGCAGCCATGGTTTTTGGGTCTGTTTCTCACATTGCCTTTGTTCGGGCATGCGGCTTGGCATCTTTATAATTTGGCCACAGAAGATGGGCAAATTTGAACACCACCATTGCGCAAGCCGTCCCGCGCGGCTATCTGAGGAAGACCGATAAAGACGGAGGATGATTTGGCACGCGCATTCGTTTGTCCCGGACAAGGGGCACAAAGCATTGGGATGGGCAAGGATTTGGCCGAGGCCTATCCCGCCGCGATGGATATTTTCACTGAGGTGGATGAGGCGCTTGGCGAAAAGCTAAGCGATCTGATTTGGGAGGGGGACATTGAAACCCTGACGCTGACGCAAAACGCACAGCCCGCATTGATGGCGACATCAATGGCCGCGTTCCGCGCACTTGAGGCCGAGGGGTTGCGTATTACGGATGCGGTAATGGTCGCGGGACATTCATTGGGCGAATATTCGGCGTTGGCCATGGCGGGTGCCATTTCGGTTGCGGACACTGCGCGCCTGTTGCGTTTGCGCGGTGAGGCGATGCAAGCGGCCGTACCCGTTGGTGTTGGCGCGATGGCGGCATTGCTGGGATTGGATTTTGATGCGGTTCAGTCTGTCGCAGCAGAGGCAGCAGCAAGCGAAGTTTGTCAGGCGGCAAATGACAATGACCCGGGACAAGTGGTTGTGTCAGGTCACAAGGCGGCCGTGGTACGTGCGGTAGAATTGGCCAAGGAACGCGGCGCAAAACGCGCTGTATTGCTGCCCGTCTCGGCTCCCTTCCATTGTAAATTGATGGCACCTGCTGCCGATAAGATGAATGAAGCATTGGCCGAGGTGAACATTCAGGCACCCGCCGTGCCCGTGGTGTCCAATGTACGCGCCGCAGGGGTCAGTGATCCTGACGAAATCCGACAATTTCTGGTGCAACAGGTCACAGGATCCGTGCGCTGGCGTGAATCTGTGATGTGGATGGCCAGCCAAGGCGTGGATCAAATTTGGGAAATCGGGGCTGGTAAGGCGCTGAGCGGCATGGTGCGCCGCATTGATCGCGCCATTGACTGCAAAGCCATTGGAACAGCAGCAGATGCTGCTGCTGCGGCACAAGCATAAGGAAAAAATGATGTTTGATTTAACAGGTAAAAACGCACTGATCACTGGGGCATCGGGTGGAATCGGTGGCGCGATTGCAAAATCCCTACACGCTGCGGGCGCAACTGTTGCGATCAGCGGGACACGTCGTGATCCATTGGAAGCATTGGCAAATGAATTGGGCGATCGCTGTCACATTTTGACATGTAATCTGTCGGATGCCGAGGCTGTAGAAGCGCTTCCAAAGCAAGCGGTTGAGGCGATGGGCAGCGTTGATATTTTGGTCAATAACGCAGGGATTACCAAGGATAACCTGTTCATGCGCATGTCGGATGACGAATGGAATTCGGTTTTGGATGTGAACCTAACGGCCACCATGCGTCTGTGCCGTGGCGCGTTGCGCGGCATGATGAAGGCGCGTTGGGGCCGTATCGTGAGTATCTCATCCGTTGTGGGGACCACGGGTAATCCGGGGCAGGGCAACTATGCCGCGTCCAAGGCGGGGATGATTGGTATGTCCAAATCACTGGCTTATGAGGTGGCAAGCCGTGGGATCACAGTGAATGCGGTGGCCCCTGGTTTCATCACAACTGCGATGACCGACAAACTGAATGACGATCAGAAAAGCGGCATTTTGCAACAGGTGCCTGCGGGCCGTATGGGCGAGGCAGATGAAATTGCGGCTGCGGTTTTGTACCTTGCCAGCGCTGAAGCAGGCTATGTCACGGGTACAACGTTGCACGTGAATGGCGGCATGGCGATGATCTAACGTTGTTATATCTTAAGTATGACAAAACGAGCGGTGGTGATGCACCGCTCGTTTTTGTTTTGAGATTTCGTCTCTAGCCGACCTCGCGCGGCGCTTTCTAATCAATCGATTGGCCCGAAAATAGTAGTTGGAGTTTTATACTAAGAATAAGGAAAATACAGATACGTCACTTCAACGTATCCCGATATTGCGTCAACGTTTCAATCGGAGTTGTTGATCCCCCACAGGCGATCATCAGGGCATTATCAAAATCGCATAGGTCAATTTTACCCGCATAAATTGCGGCCAAGGCTGCACCACAGGCGGGTTCAACCAAAATGCGATGGTCGGTTAGGAATGAAAAACAGGCATCAACTGCCTCTTTATCCGACACCAGCACACTGCGGATGTCGTGGGTTTGTGAAATGTCATAGGCCTGCTGACACACCTGTTTCGCGCCAAGGGATGTGGCCACGCCGCTGACTGCATCTAGGGTCACTGGACCACCCGCTTTTAATGCCGCGTGAAAGGACGCCATGCCATGAGTTTCCAACGCAAAGATGGGTGTTGTTGTCAATCCATTGCGCATCAAGCCATGATGAACGCCTGCCAACAATCCGCCCCCACCCACAGACAAGATAACTGCATCGGGGCGCATCCCATCTGCGACAACTTCGTCAATCATGCTTGCGTGTCCCGCCCATAACAGAGGATCATCAAAGGGATGGAAACAGGCGTCTATTTCTGTGCGCTTGGACTGGGCCAGAGCGTGCGCCTCAATCCAACTGGAGCCATGAACGATCACATCGGCCTTTTCATGTTCCAACAGCTCAATTGCCCTCTTTGGTGTGGTTTCGGGGACCACTACCAAAACGGGCAGGCCCAAGGCACGCCCCGCATAGGCCACCGCCAATCCCGCATTACCACCTGACGAGGAAATAAACCGCTTTGCACCCTGCGTGGCATAGTTTTGCGCCGCAAATCCGATCCCGCGCATTTTAAATGACCCAGAGGGTTGCAAAGCATCTATTTTTGCAAAAACCCGCGTTCCGCAGATGTTTGACAGCGGCAGGCTTTCGATCAATGGGGTATGGATGCTGAATGCCACGTGATCTCCCTTATCTTGTGCACCAAACTTGATGATAGGAGGGGGCAAACCATTTGTCTATCAACAGATTACTTGCCAACCGCGCGGATCTTTTTCGACAGATAAAGTAAAAATTTCCACGATAATTACAACATCTGGTGCTTCGTGGGGCGAAATCGGCGCTTTTCACGGATTTCTGCGCGAAAGCGTTTGCCAAATGCATTGATTATGCTATAGCGCCCCTAGATTAGCCACGCGCAGCTTGAGCAGTGCTTGGTGTGGAGCTTATCTTCGGGCATACTGATGATAGGCAAAACGACTGCAGTTTGCAGGAACTGGGCGCTGCCCGAATTAAAAGAGGATAAAACACGATGAGCGATATCGCAGACCGCGTAAAGAAAATTGTTGTAGAGCACCTAGGCGTAGACGAAGACAAAGTTGTCGACAATGCTTCTTTCATTGATGATCTTGGCGCAGACAGTTTGGACACTGTTGAGCTTGTTATGGCATTCGAAGAAGAATTCGGAATTGAAATTCCTGATGACGCCGCAGAGAACATCCAGTCATTTGGTGACGCGGTTAAGTTCATCTCAGAAGCTGCATAGTTTCGCAGTTTCAGAACCGTTTAAAACCTCTGCTTTGCAGGGGTTTTTTGCGTTTTAAGGGGGTGTTTTTGAATCAGCGTATGCTTGCTTGAAGACCCAAAACCGCCTATACGGGCATGAGAGCATTTTTGGAAATAAAGGGGCAGTCAGATGCGTCGCGTCGTCGTTACAGGATTAGGGTTGGTTACACCACTTGCGTCAGGTGTAGAAGAAACATGGACACGTCTATTGGATGGTCAATCAGGTGCAGGTCCGATCACGCATTTTGATGCATCGAATGTGACGACAAAATATGCCTGTGAAATTCCTTATGGTGATGGAACGGACGGAACCTTTAATCCAGATGATTGGATGGAACCCAAAGAACGCCGTAAAGTGGATGACTTCATTCTGTATGGAATTGCGGCGGCCGAAATGGCGGTGCGTGATTCTGGCTGGTCACCAGAGGAAGAAGAAGACCGTTTACGGACCGGCGTTATGATTGGCTCGGGAATCGGTGGTTTGCAGTCGATTGCGGAAACATCCCTATTGATCAAGGAAAAAGGCCCACGTCGTGTTTCTCCTTTCTTTATTCCAGGCGCATTGATCAACCTGATTTCTGGTCAGGTCAGCATCAAACACGGGTTTAAGGGTCCGAACCACTCAGTTGTGACCGCTTGTTCAACGGGTGCGCACGCGATTGGTGATGCGGCACGTTTGATCATGACCTCAGACGCAGATGTGATGGTTGCAGGCGGTGCAGAAGCCGCGATTTGTGAAATCGGGATCGCGGGTTTCAATGCGTGTAAGGCGCTGTCAACAAAACGCGCAGATGAACCTGAAAAGGCATCACGCCCGTATGATGCGGACCGAGATGGGTTTGTGATGGGCGAAGGCGCAGGCATTGTTGTGTTGGAAGAATATGAACACGCAAAGGCGCGCGGTGCAAAAATTTATGCCGAGGTTCTGGGGTATGGCCTATCTGGTGACGCTTATCATATCACAGCCCCATCTGAAGACGGAGAGGGCGGCGAACGCGCGATGCGTGCGGCCCTTGCCAAAGCGGGGCTTGAGCCATCTGCATTGGATTACATCAACGCACATGGCACATCGACCATGGCCGATGTTATCGAACTGGGTGCCGTGGAACGCATGATGGGCGATGCCGCTGGTAAATTGACCATGACATCAACAAAATCCGCCACAGGCCACCTATTGGGGGCCGCAGGCGCGATTGAGGCGATCTTCACCATCCTTGCGATCCGCGATCAGGTGGCGCCGCCCACGATCAATTTGGACAATGTGGCCGTTGAAACCCCTGTTGATTTGGCCCCGAATGCAAAGCGAGAGCGTGAAATCAACTATGCGTTGTCAAACTCATTCGGATTTGGGGGCACAAACGCCAGCCTATTGTTGGGACGCGTTTCTTAATGTGGCGTGCTGCCGCCTCAAACGGTTTGACGCTGCTGATTGTTATGTTCTTGGTCATGGGTGGTTTGGGCATCTGGGCCAAGGGGCAATATGCAGCGCAAGGCCCGCTTGAGGCATCCATGTGTTTTCGCGTGCCTTCGGGTGCGTATTTTCGTGAGACCGCAGATCGCTTGGCAGAGCAAGGTGCTGTGCAAAGTGCCGCGTTTTTGCGCATCGGCGCACGGTATGAGGAAAAAACCACACGCCTGAAGGCGGGTAGTTTCCTGATCCCTGCGGGCGCATCGATGGCCGAGGTGACGGATATCGTGACCCGTGGCGGGGCGAACACCTGCGGATCTGAGATTGTCTATCGCATCGGGGTTGCCTCAACCACGGTGCAGCTGCGCGAATTGGATCCTGCGACCGAACGATTGGTTGATATCGCATCGTATAAATTGGGTGAGGCGCGTCCAACAGAATTTGCGCCTGTGTTAGAGCGTGGGGATGCCCGTCATCGCATTGCAATGGCCGAGGGTGTGACCAATTGGCAAATTATCGAAACCCTAAAGGGGATCGATTATTTGCGCGGCGATATAGGCGATGTACCCGCCGAAGGGATGCTGTCCCCATATTCCTATGAATTGCAACGGGCTGAAACGCGACAGGAGGTCGTGAACCGTATGGTTGCGCGTCAGGCTGATATCCTGAATGCCGCATGGGATGCACGTGCAGAGGATCTGCCTCTAGCCAATAAGTCCGAGGCGTTGATTTTGGCATCCATCATTGAAAAGGAAACCTCTGTTCCTGAGGAACGCCGCATTGTGTCCAGCGTTTTTGTGAACCGTTTGAACCGCGCTATGCCGCTACAGACGGACCCGACGGTGATTTATGGCATTACACGGGGTGAGGGCGTTTTGGGACGCGGTTTGCGGCGCAGTGAATTGGATCTCGAAACACCGTGGAACACCTATAAAATTCGCGGACTACCCCCCACACCCATCGCGAACCCCGGCCGCGCTGCGATTGAAGCGGCGCTTAATCCCGAGGCAACAGATTATATCTTCTTTGTCGCCGATGGCACGGGGGGACACGCCTTTGCCAAAACTCTGGCCGAACACAATCGCAACGTTGCCGCATGGCGCAAGATCGAAGCGCAGTCGAATAATTAATCGCGGAGGCATGATCTGGTTTGATAAGATCAACATCTTACGTCCAAGCGATTTAAATTTGATCCAATAGTTTTCAACACCCAGCCAATCGTCAGATTGGCAATGCGCTGCCTGCCTCACAGGCGGCGCCTTTCGACGCCACCTCGGGCAGCTTGGAATTTTGTCCACGGCTCAATTATTGGATCAAAATTCAGTCGCTTGGAGTGATCAAGTAAATTTCTAAAATCATTGGGTAACTTGTCCTTAAATGGCGCGATTGGGATTTTGAACATAACAAGACATTAATCACTTTATTTTTTGACTGTCCATATCAACGCGCACATCACAATGCATGATTTGGACCTGCAGGACAGGCACATTTCAATCGAAGTTTCCCAAATTTCAAAGGCCTATGGTCTGGGTATCGTAGCCGTTTTGAAGATGGGATGAGGGCGATCCAAATCGAAGATCTGGATATGTTGGCGCGTTTTGCTGCACAGAACAACGAATAGGCCTGTTTGGACGTTCTGACACAGGCGTCTATTGCGGATAAATATCGGAAAAAATTTCTTCGGAACCATCCCAGATTTAGATTTGGGATGGGTTCGATTTCTTCGACCTTGTTTCATACGTCGGCACCCTTAGCGGGGTTAACATGGATCAGTGAACCTGAAACCTTGGCCGCATTTGAACGTGCACTGGGTGTCATTGCGCGGATCAAATCCGAACTTCAACATATGAATAGACAAAGACCAGACTTGTAGTTTGCAATTAAAACATTAGTTTATTAGCCAACGAACAAAGGATGAAACCCACGGGTTAAGCGCGAAAAGGTGTCAGAAACATGGAAAATGTTCAGTCCTCTGTGATCGGTTTGGATCCTGTTTGGGATCGCTTGATCAATGAAGCCCACGAAGTAGTAGAAAATGAACCCCTGTTGGGCGGTGTTGTGCATACCTGCGTTCTACATCATTCTTCGATTGAAGAGGCCTTGGCCTATCGCATTGCAACCAAGCTTGCCTCAAGCGAAATGTCTGAACAAATTTTGCGTGAAATCTGTGATGAGGCCTATGCGGCGGATTCAAGTCTGGCGATGGCCGCGCGTGCGGATATCGTTGCGGTTTATGAGCGTGACCCATCCTGCCATCGCTTTTTGCAGCCTCTCCTATATTTCAAGGGGTTCCAAGCGGTTCAGGCCTATCGCATTGCCCATTGGCTGTGGCAGCACGAACGCAAGGATATGGCGCAGATGTTCCAAATGCGCATTTCCGAAATGTTCGGTGTTGATATTCACCCAGGTGCCAAAATGGGAGAAGGGATCATGATTGATCACGCTCATTCTATTGTGATTGGTGAAACAGCAGTGGTTGGAAACAATGTTTCAATGCTTCACGCGGTCACCTTGGGCGGGACTGGCAAAGATGATGGGGATCGCCACCCAAAGATCGCCGATGGGGTCCTGATCGGCGCAGGTGCCAAGGTTTTGGGTAACATCACTGTGGGTATGTGCAGCCGCATCGCCGCAGGATCAGTAGTATTGCATGATGTACCTGCCAAGAAAACAGTAGCAGGTGTGCCCGCGAAGATTGTGGGAGAATCTGGCTGCGCGACACCATCGGTGTCGATGGATCATTACATAGGCCAATAAAAAAACGAGCCCAAAGGCACGTTTTTTCATTTATGCCAACATTCCCATTGGGTTTTCAAGATTGTCTACAATTGCCTGAAGTACTTCCGCTCCCATTGCGCCATCAATCACCCTGTGATCGACGGAAAGTGTTACGGACATCACTGTTGCAACGCTGACTTGGCCTTCGTCATCAATGACAGGTTTCTTGACACCTGCACCAACCGCCAAAATTGCGCCATGGGGTGGGTTAATGACCGCGTCGAAATTATCGATGCCAAACATGCCCAAATTCGAAATCGCAAAACTTCCGCCCTGATATTCATGCGGAGCAAGTTTTTTCGAACGTGCACGCGTTGCCAGATCTTTCATTTCGGCAGAGAGGGTTGATAGCGATTTTTGCTCTGCATCCTTAAGCACCGGGGTGAACAATCCCCCCTCAATCGCGACGGCAACTGCCACATCAGAGGGGGTGAGTTGTAGAACACGATCACCAGCCCAAACTGCGTTTGCCGCAGGCACAGTTTGTAAGGCAAGGGCGCAGGCCTTGATAATGAAATCATTGACCGATAGTTTCACCCCACGTGCTTCAAGCTGTTTGTTCAGTTGCACACGGAAGCTGAGCAAATTGTCGATTTTGATATCACGGCGCAGATAGAAATGCGGGATGGTTTGTTTTGCCTCTGTCAGACGCGCCGCAATTGTTTTACGCATCCCATCCAGTGGAATTTCCGTAAATTCACGGTCTGCATAGATTTTTGCAATGGTATCCGAGGAAACCGAGGGCGCAGGTGCGGGTGTTTCGGCGGCGATTGCGGCGGGAGCGGGTTTCGCTGGGGCACTGTCAGCGGCCAAAATATCGGCCTTCACAATTCGACCGTGCGGTCCTGAGCCCTTAAGCGCAGAAAGATCAAGACCTTTTTCGGCCGCAATACGGCGTGCCAGAGGAGAGGCGAAAATGCGCGTCCCATCTAACGCCGCGGATGCCACAGGGGTAAGGGCCGTTGTGAGTGTGGCGCGTTCTGTGGAGACCGCTGTCGCGGCCGCCTTATCGCCCGCGTCATCTGCGGGTACAGATGTCAGCACCGCATCTGAGGCCTGTTCTCCATCTTCTAGCAAGACTGCAATCAGGGCATTGACTTTGACGCCTTCGCTGCCTTCGGGCACGATGATTTTGCCAAGCGTGCCTTCGTCCACGGCCTCGAATTCCATGGTAGCCTTATCAGTTTCGATTTCGGCAATGATATCTCCAGAGGAAACTTTATCGCCCTCTTTCACAAGCCATTTTGCAAGTGTGCCTTCTTCCATAGTCGGGGACAGGGCGGGCATTAAAATTTCAATAGGCATGTCAAAATTCCTTAGCGATACGTCACTTGTTTCACGGTGGCGATAACTTCATCAGTTGTGATCAAAGCATGGCGTTCTAGATTTGCAGCATAGGGCATTGGAACATCTTTGCCTGTGCAGTTCAAAACAGGAGCGTCCAAGTAATCAAAGGCACGTTCCATAATCGTTGCGGACAAATGGTTGCCGATGGAACCGACGGGCCACCCCTCTTCGACAGTCACGCAGCGGTTTGTTTTCATGATGGAGGCGATCACTGTGTCATAATCGATGGGGCGCAATGTGCGCAGGTCGATCACTTCGGCAGCGATACCATCTGCCTCAAGCTTATCTGCGGCCTCAAGTGCATATTGCATGCCGATCCCAAAGGAGACGATTGTCACGTCGCTGCCTTCACGCCAAATCCGCGCCTTGCCAAACGGAATGGTGAAATCATCCATGGAAGGGACATCAAAGCTGCGCCCATATAGGATTTCGTTTTCGAGGAAGATTACAGGGTTGTCATCTCGAATAGCGGTTTTCATCAAACCTTTTGCATCGGCTGCGGAATAGGGCATCACAACCTTGAGACCTGGGACCTGTGCGTACCATGCTGCATAATCCTGAGAGTGTTGTGCACCGACGCGCGCGGCGGCACCGTTTGGACCGCGAAACACCATGGGGGCGCCCATTTGTCCGCCCGACATGTAGAGCGTTTTGGCAGCTGAATTGATGATGTGGTCAATCGCCTGCATTGCAAAGTTAAAGGTCATAAATTCCACAATCGGACGCAAACCTGCGAAGGCAGAACCTGTTGCGATCCCTGCAAACCCGTGTTCGGTGATTGGTGTGTCAATAACACGGCGCGATCCAAATTCATCCAGCAAGCCTTGGGACACTTTGTAGGCCCCTTGATATTCCGCGACCTCTTCGCCCATTAGATAGACGGTTTCATCGCGGCGCATTTCCTCGGCCATAGCGTCCCGCAGGGCTTCGCGCACGGTTTGCTGTTTCATCGGGGTATCCGCAGGCCAATCCGGTGAGGCGTTTGAAACGACGAGTGCTGGAGCGGCGGCGGAGGCGACAGCCGCTGCGGGAGCCGCAGCTGGTGCGGCCACCTTATCGCCTTCGTCTTCTGCAGGAGCAGATGACGCCGCCGCACCAACGGCAGAGACATCTTCGCCATCCTCAAGAAGGATGGCAATTGGGCTGTTGACCTTGACGCCTTCGGTGCCTTCGGCAATCAGCAATTTTCCAATCGTGCCTTCATCCACCGCTTCGAACTCCATTGTAGCCTTATCGGTTTCAATTTCGGCGATTATATCACCAGAGGCGACTGTATCTCCTTCTTTTACGAGCCACTTTGCAAGCGTTCCTTCTTCCATCGTTGGGGACAGGGCGGGCATAAGAATTTCGGTTGCCATCTCTTGTCGTCTCCTTATGCGTAGATATCTGTCCAAAGCTCGTCCAAGGCGGGCTCTGGGCTTGTTTTGGCAAATTCTGCTGATGCGTTGACGGTTTCTTTGATCTCTTTATCGATCGCTTTCAAATCATCTTCGGATGCATGGCCGCCGTCGACCAGCATGACACGCACATTTTCAATTGGGTCGCGTTCGTCGCGCATTTTCTGCACCTCTTCGCGGGTGCGATATTTCGCAGGATCTGACATGGAATGGCCACGATAGCGATAGGTTTTGATTTCCAAAATATAAGGACCCTTGCCAGACCGGCAATGTGCAACGGCGTTGGCACCTGCGGCTTTGACAGCCAGAACATCCATGCCATCAACGGCCTCGCCTGGGATGCCAAAGGGTTTGCCACGTGTGTGAATATCCTCAGTCGAGGTGGAGCGCGCCTGCGCCGTGCCCATTGCGTATTGGTTGTTTTCAATCACAAAGACAACGGGCAGGGACCAAAGGGCCGCCATATTGAAGGTTTCGTACACCTGTCCTTGGTTAGCCGCACCATCCCCAAAATAGGTGAAGGTCACGCGCCCATTGTCCAAGTATTTGTCCGCAAACGCTAATCCCGCACCCAGTGGCACCTGCGCACCAACGATGCCGTGACCACCGTAGAATTGTTTTTCCTTGCTAAACATGTGCATCGAGCCGCCTTTCCCTTTGGAATAGCCGCCCTCGCGTCCTGTTAATTCGGCCATAACGCCATTTGCATCCATCCCACAGGCCAGCATATGACCATGATCGCGATAAGATGTGACCCGCTTGTCCCCTTCTTCGGCGACAGATTCTAGGCCAACAACAACAGCCTCTTGTCCGATGTAGAGGTGACAAAATCCACCAATCAGACCCATTCCGTATAATTGCCCAGCTTTTTCTTCGAAGCGTCGGATTAACAACATATCGCGGTAGTAGGTCTTCAGCTCATCCGCCGATACATTTGGCTTGGCTGCGGCTTTTTTAGCGGCCATAAAAACACCTCATAAAAAATAGTTTAGCGTTAAACTATCTATTAAAGCAAAAATTGAAAAAGAGCGAGGAAAAAGTTTGCTTGCATGACAGCTATGCAAAAATGGCAATGAAGCCGATGGTTTAAGCCGAGAAATAGAGAATTTTAATTTTGGTGGATGGCTGTGATTTTATGCGCCGCACCAATACTAACAGGTCCAAGCTGTATTATCGCTCTATATCGACCATGCATAAGGAAAGGAGGCAAAAACAAACCGGGTTCCCGTGGACGCCTGAATGGCAGACGTTTTAACGAATAATGATTTCGTCTGCACGGATTTGCCCAAGGATGTCGCGTGATTGCTGATCCAATAGATCAATATCAAGGTAATCATCGGACATGCGCCGCGTCAGATTTTCCAAAGATGCGATTTCAGCATGAAGGCCAGCCAGTTCGGTTTCCAGTTTGGCGGCTTCGTTCAAAATTTCTGCACGTCGGAATAATCCATAGTCGCCCTGAACCGCAGCAAAGGTAAAGTACATCCCTAAGGCCATTGCAAATGCGATGCCTGCAATCATGCCCCAGGGAAGTGTACTTTTGTTGCTCATGGACTGCCTCAGCCCTTTTCTAGGACTTTAAATGTTATACCTCGAGTATGTCACAGGTGATTCGTTTTGTGAATCCCCTATTGGGTCGAAAAATAAAAAAACCGCAAAATCCAGGCGGGTCTTTTGAATCTATACCCTATCCAAAGGTTTAGTTGGCGATTGACGCCCGATAAATGCTCTCAATCGCGCCATTCAAGGCTATGTCGAATTCATTATCGCTTTGCTTGGCATTTAGTTTTTCGGTCAATGCCCGTGAAAAGCTTGCGATCATATCGCGGTTCTTGGACAAACGTGCGTTTGCTTCATCCATCGCATATCCCCCTGATAGGGCAACTACACGCAAAACGCGCGGGTGATCGGCCAAATCCGCATATAGATTTGAAACCTCTGGCAGAGTTAGCTTCAGCATGACGTTTTGATCGTCTGACAGGGTATTCAGACGGCGCAAAATATGATCATGCAGGATTTGTTCCGCTTCGGCCTTATCTGCAATGCTGATGGTCACCTCGGGTTCGATCATCGGGATCAGGCCGTGGCCCAAAATCTGAATGCCGATGTCGAATTGCTGATCCACAACAGCGGCGATTCCTGCATCATTGGCCCCATCAATGACTGAGCGCATTTTTGTGCCAAAGATGTTCTTTTCAACAGCACGTTCCAAAAGCGCATCCAGATCAGGCATGGGTTTCAAAATGCGCGTGTCGTTTTCCGGGTCTGCCAATCCTTTGTCCACCTTAAGAAACGGCACAACGCCACAAGTATTCCAAAGGTAATCGGCGGCAGGTGTGCCCTCGACATCGCGGTCCATGGTCATTTCAAACAGGATTGCGCCCAAAACACGATCCCCATTGAATGCAGAGGATGTCATGATGCGCGAGCGCATTTGGTGGATCAGATCGAACATTTCGCCGTCGCCGGAATATTCCGTTTCATCAACACCATAAAGTTTCAGTGCCTTTGGCGTTGATCCACCAGATTGATCCAAGGCTGCAATAAATCCAGGGGCGGATTTGATACGGTCGAATTGTTGGGATCTGGTGTCTTGGCTCATGAAAACGTCCTACATCGGTACTTTTCTTTGGTACTATCGACATAAGGCGCGGTGCGCAATTCTGGTTGCGCTATCATTGGATGAAGTTTTTTGGTGGCTTATCCCCTGTGGTGCGCCTTCATCATTTGTTCGTGAACGGCGACCATGCCGCGCTCCGCTAAATCTGACACTTCGTCCGCATGTTTTTGTAGGGCGGCAACCACATCGCCATTATCCGAGGTTTGCGTTACGATTATGCCGTTTTCCACGATTTCGATGTCTGTTTCAATACTTTCACCTTGTTCGAATAGGATCAAGAGGGTCGGGCTTTGGATCGGGACTTCGGGGTTATCGCCCTGTTCCACGCGGGTGATCATTTCGGCGACGTGGTTGATCAAGGCTTCGGCAACTTTAGGGACATCAGACAGGGTGGTGGTGATGATCCCGTTTTCAATGTTTTTCACGTCACGCGTGATAGAAGAGTGGCGTTGGAATAGGGTGCGCATGTGCGCGACCTCGTCTTGAGTTGTGTTCTTGCCGTTGAGCATCGGCATGTTCACTTCATCGTGTTGGTAGTTTCCATTTCCACCATGGTTCATGTGATGACCAGAGTGGCCCGACATCATTTGCGCCGTTGCATAAACACCCAAGCCAAAAAATGCGATGCATCCAAATGCAACAAGACCAATCCGTTTCATAACGTGCAATCCTACTGATTAAGTGCCGCGACACCCGGGAGAGTTTTGCCCTCCATCCATTCTAAAAACGCGCCGCCAGCGGTTGAGATGTAGGTAAACTTATTTGCTGCCTCGGCCTTATTCAATGCGGCAACTGTGTCACCCCCACCAGCCACAGAAATCAAATCACCTAATTGCGACAGTTGCGCGGCAACAGCGGCAGCGGCGTTTGTGGCCCGATCAAAGGGTTCGATTTCAAAGGCACCCAAAGGTCCGTTCCAAATCAGGGTTTTTGCCGATTTGAACACATCTGTGATTTGCGCAACACTCTCTGGTCCTGCATCCAGGATCATTGCATCCGCGGGGCATGCATCGGCGGTCACTGTTTCGTTTGCCGCATTCGCGGCGAATTTGAGGGCAACGACCACATCACGCGGCAGAATGATTTTGCAATTTTCACCCGCGGCCTTGGCCATAATTTCCGTAGCGGTGCCCGTCATGTCATGTTCGGCCAGTGATTTGCCAACATCTACGCCCAGCGCGGCAAGGAAGGTATTTGCCATACCACCCCCAATCACCAAATAATCTACCTTGGCCACCAAATTTCCCAACAACTCTAATTTGGTTGAGACTTTCGCGCCCCCGACCACAGCAACAACGGGACGTTTTGGGGTCGCAAGCGCCGCCTCTAGCGCGCTGAGTTCGGCCTGCATCAAACGACCTGCACAGGCGGGTAGGCGACGCGCCACTCCTTCAGTTGAGGCATGTGCGCGGTGCGCGGCCGAGAAGGCATCATTGCAATATATATCGCCCAAAGCCGCCAATTGATCGGCAAAATCGGTGTCATTCTTTTCCTCGTCTTTGTAAAAACGGGTGTTTTCCAGCAAAACAACCTGACCCGTTTGGGCCGCCCCGATCGCCGCTGCTGCGGCGGGCCCAACGCAATCTGCCACAAACAAAACGGGGACTGACAGGTATTGTTCCAGTGCTGGCACCAAATGGCGCAAGCTCATCCCGTCCAAGCGTTCGCCTTTGGGGCGTCCGAAATGGGCTAATAGGATTGGTGTCCCACCCGCGGCCAAAATATCGCGCACAGTAGGGGCAATTTTTTCGATGCGGGTGGCGTCCGTCACCTGACCATCGTGCATCGGAACATTGATATCAACGCGCGTTAAAACGCGTTTGCCCGCCAATTCCATGTCATCCAGTGTTTTCCAGCCCATAATGCCACCTATTTTCGTCATTCCATTGCGCGCTAGATCGCGTGTTTTGGGAAATTGGTCAATGCTGCATCTTGTCCTAAATGCCAAAGGACTTTAGGTATTGCCCAAGAATTCAGATAGGAGCGCCCGATGGCCAAGTATAAAGACCCAGAAAACACAATCCTAATGGAGCTTAAGGACGGAACAGTTGTGATCGAACTGCTGCCTGATATTGCTCCAAATCACTGCATCCGCATGAAGGAATTGGCGCGCTCTGGTCAGTATGACAATGTGTGCTTTCACCGTGTGATTGACGGATTCATGGCGCAGACGGGCGATGTGCAATACGGCAACATGGAAAATGATTTCGATATCGGCATGGCGGGCCGCGGTGGTTCTGATCTGCCAAATGTTGCGCAGGAATTTTCTGGCATCCCCCATGATCGCGGCACATTGGGTGCGGCGCGTTCGCAAAACCCAGACAGCGCAAACAGCCAGTTTTTTATCAACTTCAACGACAACCATTTCCTAAACCGTCAGTATACCGTCTATGGCCGTGTGATTTCGGGAATGGAACATGTGGATGCCATCGTGAAAGGCGAGCCACCCATGAATCCTGATCGCATGATCAGCGTGAAGGTGGCAGCAGATGCGTAAGCTTGCGTGGATCTTGGGCCTGATGGCGGGGACGGCACAGGCCACAGGCATTGAAATTCAGGTCGCGGGAGAGGCGAACGGAACGATCACGGTTGACCTATTCGAAGATGTCGCCCCACAACACACAGCGCGGATTACGCGTCTTGCCTCAGAAGGGGCCTATGACGGTGTGGTGTTTCACCGCGTGATCGAAGGGTTCATGGCCCAAACGGGTGATGTGGAATACGGTAAGATGGGTGGCAACCTGTCCTATGCGGGTCGTGGCGGCTCAAACTATCCCGACCTCCCTGCCGAATTTTCGGATGTGCCCTATGATCGTGGTGTTGTGGGCATGGCGCGTGCGCAAAGTCCAAACAGTGCAAATAGCCAGTTCTTTATCATGTTTGAACCAGGTTATTTCCTAAACGGTCAATACACAGTGATTGGTCAGGTTACCGAGGGCATGGACGTTGTTGACGCGATCAAGCTGGGCGAGGGGCGCAATGGTGCTGTGATTGGTCAACCCGATGCGATGATGAAGGTGTCGGTGATCGACTAAACCCCAGACTTTAAAGCCAAAAAGGGCACAGATGCGCACTGCACTGTGCCCTTTTTTATTGATGTACTGGTGTCTTATTACCCCAGCTGCACCAAAGCGTGGCGTTTTTTACCCGCGGACAGTTTGATTGGCGATGACAACGTCTCTGCTGTGATCATCAATCTACCATCTGTCAGGGGTTCATCGTTCAACTTGGCACCGTTTTCGGCAATCAGGCGCTTGGCCTCTTTCCCGGATTTCACAAGGCCAGATTTCACAATCAGTTGCACGATTGAAATGCCATCGCCAACGTCATCACTTTTGAGAGTTAATGTTGGTAGGTCATCCCCGATTCCACCTTTTTCAAACACCTCGCGCGCGGTAGCTTCAGCCGTTTTGGCGGCATCTGCGCCATGCAGCAATGCGGTGACCTCACTTGCCAAAATTACCTTTGCATCATTGATCTCAGACCCCGCAAGCGCACCAAGTCGATCGCATTCCGTAACAGGCAGTTCGGTATAGAGTTTTAGGAAGCGCCCAACATCCGCATCGGTTGTATTACGCCAGAATTGCCAGAATTCATAAGGTGACAACATATCCGCATTCAGCCAAACCGCCCCATTTTGCGATTTGCCCATCTTTTTCCCATCTGAGGTCGTCAGCAGCGGTGAAGTAAGGCCAAATACGCGATCCTCTGCTACGCGGCGGGTCAATTCCATGCCATTGATGATATTCCCCATCTGATCCGAACCGCCCATCTGCAACATGCATCCATAACGGTTGTGCAGTTCTAGGAAATCATACGCCTGAAGGATCATGTAGTTGAATTCAAGGAAGGATAGAGATTGTTCCCGATCCAGCCGCGATTTCACCGATTCAAACGACAACATGCGGTTCACGCTGAAATGGCGCCCAATATCACGCAAGAATTCAAGGTAGTTAAGCTCATCCAGCCATTCTGCATTGTTGATCATCATGGCCCCATTTGGCGCGTCATCATAATCAAGGTATGCAGAAAACACCTGTTTGATGCCTGCGATGTTCTGATCAATCATATCAGGCGTAAGCAGGGGACGTTCATCTGCGCGAAACGATGGATCACCCACCTTGGTCGTGCCACCGCCCATTAATGTGATCGGGCGACTACCCGTTTTTTGCAACCAACGTAACATCATGATTTGAATCAGGCTACCCACATGCAGTGAACTGGCCGTTGCATCAAACCCGATATAGGCGGGCATACCCCCTTTACACAGCGCTTCGTCCAATCCATCGTAATCAGTGCAGTCCGCAACAAAGCCACGTTCTAGCATGATCTGAAGGAAATCTGATTTAGGTGTAAAGGTCATCTCTTGCTCCTGAAAAGGGATTGCGTCAATGCTATAGCGATCCTTGCAAGAAAGGAAAAGCCATGAGTGATGCGATTCGTGTTGTTGGAATGATGTCGGGCACATCAATGGATGGAATTGATGTGGCTGAGGTCGTGACGAATGGCATCACAATTCGGGAATTTGGCGCAACAGCCTACGTTCCCTATACCAATCAC
>Ga0181606_10000359_pt1 | contig 37091 bp, 35 predicted proteins | sample 041ome_10_FD_132994 | JGI IMG/M metagenome (GOLD analysis project Ga0181606, IMG submission 132994) | Coastal salt marsh microbial communities from the Groves Creek Marsh, Skidaway Island, Georgia - 041412US metaG (megahit assembly) | ecosystem: Environmental > Aquatic > Marine > Intertidal... | reverse complement strand
TTCGGTATATCACCCTGACGCACGCTCGAAGTAATCACATTTCCGACTCCAGCTATGACGATAACAAGCGCTGGGGCGGCCTGAGTGACTTCGGCAAGACATTGATACCCGAAATGAACCGGCTGGGTCTGCTGGTAGACATCTCTCATGTGTCAGACGAGGCCTTCTATGAGGTACTGGATTTGACAACCACACCAGTGATTGCCTCTCACTCGTCGGCGCGCTTCTTTGTGCCAGGCTTTGAACGCAATATGGACGACAAAATGCTGGCCCGACTGGCGGCGAATGGGGGCGTTGTTCAGTTGAACATCGGTTCTGGTTTTATCAGCGCCGCGGCCAATGAAAGCGCCCGTACCCGCAGCTCGGCACTTAAGGCCTACGTTGAAGCCAACGAAATAGCGTTAAACACGGAAGCCTTCAGCGCTGCTAGAGATAAAATTTATGCCGAGAATCCCTATGTCTATGCCACTCTGGAGGATGTTCTCGATCATATAGACCACATCGTCGCCGTGGCAGGTATTGACCATGTGGGTATTGGCTCAGATTTTGACGGCGTCGGCGACACCTTGCCGGTTGGCTTCAAGGATGTCAGCCAGTACCCGGACTTTATCGATGGTCTGCTTGCTCGCGGCTATGGGGAAAAGGAGATCGAAAAAATCCTGGGCGGCAACCTGATGCGGGTCTGGCGCGCGAATGAGGCCCATGCTCGGTCCATAAAGCTGGCGAGAGAGGCTTCGAAGGTTTTTTCGGCGTCTCAACTTTCAAGAACACAATTAAAATAGATATAAACCAATATCTTAGGCAGATATATTAAAGCGCTTTGTTTATTTTGGGCTCATTCAGGTTGCTCGCTCAGCCAGTCCTGAAAAGGTAAATATTCTTCGTATAGCTTCGCCTCTGGACTGCCTGCTGCAGGGCGCCAGTTATAGCGCCAGATTGCTCGAGGCGGCATAGAGGCCAGTACCGACTCGATGCGCCGGCCGGACTGAAGACCGTATTTTGTTCCTCGATCGATCGCCAGATTGAACTCTGCGTATCGACCCCGTCGATATAGCATAAAGTCCTCCTCACGCGCGCCAAAGGGTGTGTCCTTGCGTTTCTCAAGGATAGGCTGGTAAGCGGGAAGAATCGCATCACCAATGCTGCGCACAAAGGCGAAACTTCGTTCAAAACCGCCTTCGCTCCAATCATCAAAGAAGATGCCACCGACACCACGGGCCTCCTGGCGATGACTCAGATAGAAGTACTCATCACACCACTGTTTCAGCTTGTGATAGAGATCCTCACCAAAAGGATCGCAAGCCTGTTTTGCGATCCTGTGCCAGTGGATAACATCTTCTTTAAAGGGATAGTAGGGCGTGAGGTCGAACCCGCCGCCAAAATACCAGTGGGTCTCGTCAATCTGAAAAAATCGCAGATTCGCATGAAAGGTCGGTACATATGGATTACGCGGATGCATGATCATAGAGATCGCAGTAGCTTCAAAACCTTTGCCCGCCAAGTGCGGATTTCGCTCGCTGGCCGCTGCGGGTAACTGAGCACCGAGGCTATAACTGTATTGTACTGCGCCCCTCTCGATATAGCGGCCACCATCTAAAACACGAGGTCGTGAGTGCGCACCCGTGTCTGTGTGAATATCTTCAACACTAAATGCTGCGACACCATCTATGGCTGCTAACGTACTGCAGATACGTGACTGCAGCGCGAGAAAATAGTCACGGACTGATTGCATCTGGGCAGAATTTGGCATGCTGGTCTTACTCTGGATCGCGTCATTCAAGTTGCGCAGCACTATACCATACTCGAAACCTGCCCTCAGCACAGGGCTCCAAATCTAGCCATAGCATATGAACATAAAATCTACTTATAATGCATGGCATCAAATATACCCTGAGGGCGCAGTGATGGATCTTGGATTTAGCCAGGCAGATTTTGAATTTCAGCAGGAAGTGAAGCAATGGATCGCTGAGAACTACCCTGAAGAGATGGCCAGCCGGCACAAGCGCAGCGCCAATGGGCACCTGACCAAAGCAGACCATGTCTACTGGCAGCAGGCTTTGTACAAGAAGGGGTGGGCTGGTCTTGACTGGCCAGCGGAACTTGGTGGACCCGACTTTACGGCGACTCAACGCTATTTGTTTGACCTTGAAATGGCGGCAGCAGGCACGCCAGGCATTCTTCCCTTCGGTCAATCTATGGTTGCACCCGTTATCATGAAATACGGCACTCAGGCACAGAAGGACAAGTATCTGCCGGACATACTCGCCAGCAGAACCTGGTGGTGTCAGGGCTACTCAGAACCCGGCGCTGGCTCTGACTTGGCTTCATTACGCACTCGCGCTGTACGCGACGGTGATCATTATATCGTCAATGGTACGAAAACCTGGAACACCTTAGGTCAGTATGCAGACATGATTTTCTGTCTGGTGCGTACCAGCGACGAATCGATTCGACAGATGGGCATCTCATTCCTGCTGATCGATATGACCTCACCCGGCATCGAGGTCCAGCCCATTGTTACTATCGACGTGCCGGCCGAAGGCTTTCAAGAAATCAATATGGTTCACTTCACCGATGTTAAGGTACCGGTTGAAAACCTCATAGGCGAGGAGGGTAAGGGCTGGACTTACGCCAAGTACCTGCTTGAGTTTGAGCGGGGCAATGCCTACTCACACGGTCTGAAAGCCAGCCTGTCGGCATTGAAGATGATTGCTACCAGTGAAGCTGCGGGCGAGGGCAGTGCATTGGCGGATGATCCTGACTTTCAGCGCAAGGTAGCTGAGGCTGAGATTGCCATTCAGGCGATGGAATTCACCGAGCTGCGGATCTTGAGCAGCCTGTCGACCGGCAAGAATGTTGGCCCTGAGTCTTCTCTGTTGAAATGCAGAGGCACTGAACTGCAACAGCTGCTGACAGAGTTGACGATCGAAGCGGTGGGCAACTATGTCATGCCATTTGACAATAGCGGCCCGGTCAAGGGTATGAACGTTGAGCCCATCGGTCCTGACTACGCGGCGGTCGCGGCGCCTCAGTATTTCAACACTCGCAAGGTGTCGATCTACGCCGGCTCGAACGAGATTCAGCGCAATATTATGGCCAAGATGGTACTGGGGCTCTAGACAAGATTCAGACAGCCGTCCTGGCCTCAGGTTTCGTCTTTGCTCGTCGAGGACTCACCGGCGCTAGTTCTGGATCAGAACCTTGGATTTACAGTTTCTGTTTCAGAGAGTCCCGATGAGTCGCTCAGCGCCGTTGACAAGCTCCGCCATCAACTCAGCGGTGGTTGTCGTTTTCAGCAGGCCAATGCCCTGGCCAGACCACATGGCCAGAAAATCCGGATTATTCTGTGCCTGTGCGCTGGCACGCAGGGATGCCGACAGCGAGTATTGCAGAGGGTAGGGCAGCATGGCCTCATCGAGGGCCTCTAACTCGGTGATATAACGATTCCGAATACCGCGAGCCGGTTTGCCGGATAGCACGCTGGTGACCACCAGATTGTCAGCCTCGTTACTCAATAGCTGCTGCCTCCAGGCCTGGGTAATGGGGGTCTCCTGACAGCCAAGGAATGCTGTACCCATTTGAACGCCGCTGGCGCCCAACGCTAATGCAGCAACCAGACCGCGAGCGTCCATGATACCGCCAGCCGCGATCACGGGTACCGTCACAGCATCGACTATCTGCGGTACCAGCGCCAGGGTGCCGATTAACGCATCGCGATAGTCGCCCTGAAACGTACCCCTGTGACCACCGGCTTCGGCGCCCTGCGCTATAATGGCATCAACACCCACAGAGTCCAGGAATCTCGCCTCGGCGACGGTCGTGGCGCTACAGATGACCAGCGCGCCGGCCCCATGAATCTGTTCAACGGTGGCCTGATCAATCCCAAAGTGAAAGCTAATCACGGGCACCTGTTCTTCGAGCAATACGTTGAGCTGCTCTGCCACAGGGCCAAACAAGCCAGTGGGTTCTGGCAATCCCTGCAGTCCCAACTCTCGATGATAGCCTTCAAGACAATCGCGCATTTCAGGACCAATCACTGCGGGGAAAGTCAGCTGCTCTGTCTCCGCGGCAAACAGATTGACCTGGAACGGCAGGTCGGTTCCCGCCTTGATATCACGGACTACGCGCCGTAGCTTGTCGGGCTTTAACCCGGCGCCACCCAGACCGCCGAGCCCACCGGCGTTGCTGACACGAACAACCAGGTCGGCATTGGTGGCACCCGCCATAGGCGCGAGTAACACTGGGTGCTGAATACCGAATTGATCAAGTAAGCGCCGATTTCGCCAGTTCATAGCCTTGCGTCCTTGTTTTCCTGCAGTCACTGATACTAGCGACTAAAATAAAAGGAGTCGAGATATCTAACGCCTACCCAACTGCCAAACAATCTACCAAACAATCTGCCCCACAATCTGCTAAAAAACCAAGGCGAGCATGAGTGGCCAGCGAAGATGTTAAGCGCTGCAAGGTGCGCCTGAAAGCGGCGAATCTGTGCCTCATAACGATTCGCCAAAGAGATGCCTCGGTAGGCAATCAATATCGTGCGACGATCAGCAAGGATCGCTGCATACCGATGGGTGGTGGGGCCTTATCGAGGATCACTCGATTAAGCCAATGGCTTGAAGTTAGCGCGGTAAACGCTGAGCAGAGCCTATGATAAAGCGTCGCTCGAAAACGAGTCTATCAAGAGATGATGTGCAGAAATAGCTGTCTGGAGGCAAGAAAAGCCGGCAAGGCAACACAGATGCAGTGCCGAGGGGCTGGATCAGGCGCGCATCTTTGCGCTATCAGGCTCTATGCGGCGTGTTACTGCGACGGGCGGCAAAGGCCAGGATGATTGAGTCAAGGCTTTGGCAGCCTGATCTGGCAGGCCAAGCATGCGTAAGATATGTCGAGTGGTCTCAGTCATGGCTTTACGACTAAGCTGGCCTCGACGGATCTCTTGGCTCACATGTCGTACCAGTCCCAATATCAGGTTATGGGTCAGCACCGGATCATCTACCTTGAACCGACCTCCAGCACCGAGTTGGATGTCCGCCAGAAGAGGGTCTGAGTCTGAGGACAACAGGTATGGATCCTCAGGACCAGCAAACCGAACAAAATCATTCCACGCTTGATTGTCTTGGATCTGGGTGAAGTAAAACTGCAGCGTCACAGCCAGGCGCGTTGCAGGGTCTCGCAGAGGGGAACGAAGCCCATGCAAGGTCGCATAAAATTGCCCGCGGATCTGATCCAGCACAGCCTCAAATGCGCCTTGCTTGGAGTCGAAGTAATTATAGAAGGTCCCGAGACCCACATTGGCTGCGGTCGTGATGTCTTGAATCGAGATTTTTTCGTGGCCGCGCGCCAACACTAGCTCGTGAGTTGCCCTGACTAATGCTGCTCTAGTCAGCTCGCGCTTAACTGATTTGTTATTATTATCTTTCACGCTGACAATTACTCAAATCAAACTAAAGCCGAGATTCAGTCACAGCCACCTCAAGTGGCGATGATACCGCTGCGAAATTGGCAATAAGCTATAGAATCGGCTATTTTGCTGCTATTCGCCAAGAGAGAAACGTTGCTTTTTTGATCATGCCATTCTCTTGGGGCAAACAATTGAACATAAAATTAGCAAAAAGTACAGCTAACTCTTCAGGCTCACACGCCTGACGCGCCCATGGTGTAACTAGACAGACGATCGGAGTCACTGATGAACTTTGAATACAGCGAGCAGCAGGTCGCGATCAAGCAGGCGATTGAGAAGATTTGTGATGATTTCGATGCCGACTACTGGTTAGCCCGGGACCACGATGGTATTTTCCCTGAAGAATTTGTGGCTGCTGTTACCGCCGGCGGCTGGCTGGGAATTGCCATGCCCGAGGCTTATGGTGGAGCGGGACTAGGCATTACCGAAACTGCCATCATGGCGCACACCATTGCCCGATCAGGCGCTGGCATGACCGGCGCGTCCGCCGTGCATCTCAACCTGTTTGGCCCAAATCCTATCGTCGTATTCGGCACCGAAGAACAAAAACAGCGTTTTCTGCCGCCATTGATACAGGGTAGAGACCGCGCTTGTTTTGGGGTGACAGAGCCAGATGCGGGTCTGAATACAACACAGTTGGCGACCCGAGCGATTCGCAATGGTGACCATTATGTGATCAACGGCCGCAAACTCTGGACCACTACCGCCCAGACAGCGAACAAAATCTTGCTGATTGTTCGCACCACCGCCCTCGCAGATTGCCGCAAACCCACAGATGGCCTGAGTCTGTTTTACACGGAGCTAAACCGTGATTGTATTGAGGTTAGAGCGATCGACAAGATGGGGCGCAAGGCTGTTGACTCCAATGCGCTATTCATCGACAACCTGGTGGTGCCCATTGACGATCGAATCGGCGAAGAGGGGCAGGGGTGGAAGTACCTGCTGCATGGTTTGAACCCGGAGCGCATTCTTATTGCCGCGGAAGCGATAGGCTTGGGTCAGGCGGCACTGGCAAGAGCCAGTCAATACGCCAAGGAGCGGGTGGTCTTTAACCGCAGCATTGGCAAGAATCAGGGGATTCAACACCCACTGGCAGTCAACTGGATGGAGCTCGAAGCCGCACACCTCATGGTGCAAAAAGCAGCAAGTCTGTACGACGCCGGCAAAGCCTGCGGTGCAGAAGCCAATAGTGCGAAATATTTAGCAGCGGAAGCCGGCTTGCGGGCCTGCCAACGGGCCGTATTGACCCATGGCGGCATGGGCTATGCGCGCGAATATCATGTGGAGCGTTACCTGCGAGAAATTATGATTCCCGTCATAGCGCCGATCAGCCAGGAGCTTATCAAATCATTTATTGCCGAGCAGATACTTGGACAGGAAAAAAGCTACTAGAATCCTAAAGGATCTGCGCTGCATTGAAGGCGCTTATTCTCGTCTCGTTTAGTCTCGTCTCTTATACTAGAGCGTATAGTAGAGCGTATAGTAGAGCGTCGGTTAGTTGAGACTGGCAGCGCACCTACGGCAGATTCAGGGCGCCTTTAACTCGAGGGTTTGCAGATATTCGGTGACGGAGGGGAAATCCCCCCTGAAGATAATGCGATCTGCTTTTCTATCGATTTGATAAGCATACATAGGATCGTAATAAAGACTTAAAAGGGCTCTTATCCAGTCGCGATGTTGCTGAAAATCGCCCTTTGCCTGGGCAGCAAAGGCACACTGCATAGTGGTCTGCAGGCGGTCGTGCTCAACCCCGCCCAAACGCCTTTGAATGCCTTTCAGACCCTCGAAAAACATCGCGCTATGAGCATCCAAAGCCAGTGCCGGGTCAACCAGCTTACTCAGCAACTGCTCATACTGGCCCAGGATATATTCACCAAAAATGCGCTCCACGCGATCTTCCATCGCGCCTTCCAACAACACCAAGGGCGCTTGCTTCATCGCTTGCTGTAAAGGCAGTGGCAGGCTTACTCGCCCAATCAGGCGACCCTCATCCTCAACCACCACCGGCCTGTCCTCGGCACCTGGTCCGAGTTTAAGGAAGTTAATCGCCACGGCATTCTCGAAATCGATCTGAGCTGGTTGTGGCGCTAACTGCCGCCCAAATGCCGAACCGCGATGATTGGCATGTCCTTCCAAGTCAACCATACGGGTCAGGTTCGCCAGCAGGTCGGTCTTACCATTACCCGTCTTTCCCGCCAGCACAACCAATGGCGGCAATTGGTCAAAAACACTTAGCAGACAGCTACGTAATGCCTTGTATCCACCGACTATTCGCGTTACCTCATAACCACTGGCTTGCAACCACTCAACAGCCAGCTGAGACCGCTTACCACCGCGAAAACAATACAAATGGGCATTAGGGTACTGGTCCAGGCATGACTGCCAGGCCGTCAGCCTGGTTTTTCGAACCTCACCGCTGACCAGCTCGTGGCCCAGCTTTTCTGCAGCATCGGGACCCTTCTGCTTATAGCAAACGCCGACTCGGTGCCTTTCGTCATCGTTTAATATCGGCAGGTTGACTGCGCCAGGGAATGCACCCTGGGAAAACTCAACCGGCGCGCGAACGTCAATCAGCGGCACGTCTGTCGTCAGTAACGCTTTCAAATCCAGCGTCATGAACTAATGGCTCCTGACTTGGTTGCTGCCAGAATGGCTCTCCAGCCAACTTATGCGCTGTCGGCAAAACTGGAAAAAACCGGCGGCGGGGTATGCTCGCAAACAATGCTGCCGTTCGGTTTTGTATTCTACCGAAGCGATTTCTCGCGGCGATGAAAGCGGCGAATACTCGCTGGGTTCAGCTGCGTGCGAATGGTTTAAATGCATGCCTGAAACAACCTTGATGAAAGCGACATAGTAAACCATTGGTCTTGCAGTCGACAGACTGGTGTGGAAATAGAAGCCATGGCGCATTCGTCATCAAGGTTCCATACCCAGGTTCTGGCATCTGGGAGTTGCACGGCTGAGCGCCAGGCCAGCAAGCAGACGAGGGCTCAGAAGAGGGCTACATTAAACAAACGCCTGATAAGCGCTTAATAGACAAGCTGGGTCATTAGGCTGCGTACATCAAGGTGTCTGCGGTTTAGCTGCTATCTAAATACTAGTCTTGCAGTATTTAACATAATATAGATTATGCGCATTTAAGAATAATACTTCCAGCAGCCGGTTACCGACGTTCAAGCGCCAACACCGCTATGCGCCAGAGCTTCTATTCGCCAGAGCTTCTATTAGCCAAGGCTTCTATTCGCATAATGGCATTTACCTCACCGGCATTTGTTTCAGCTGCTGTTCTACTTCTTGAGGCTGGCGGCGACCTGAATCAACAACATGAAGTGCATCCTGTGACATTATCTGCCGTCAGATAGACTAACGCACAATAAAGTCTATACTTGTTCGATTGGTCAATAGCCTAATCGCCAGGAACTTAACAAACTTTAAGGTACTGTATATGGATTGTCCGAAATGCCATTCAACCATGGAAGAAATTACTTACGGTCGTAACATGACGATCGACCGTTGTACTAATTGCAAGGGAATCTGGTTTGATCTGGGTGAAGCTGAAACTTTAAAAGATAAGTGGATGTCCGAGTTTGTCGACAGTGGCGACCCGGACGTCGGCAAAGAATACAACAAGATTGATGACACCTATTGCCCGCGATGCGGTCAGGCCATGCAGAAGATTTCTGATCCGAAGCAACCTCATATCTGGTACGAGGCCTGCAATGATCATGGCATGTATTTTGATGCTGGCGAATTTACAGATTACAAATACGAGACCCTACTGGACAAGTTTCGTGACCTTGTAACACCAAAAAGATGACTTTTACTTATGCATGTTACATTTTACGGTGTTCGCGGCTCAATAGCGTCCCCCGGACCGAAAACGGTTAGATATGGTGGTAATACTTCTTGTGTGCATGTCAGGACACGTTCCGGTACGAACCTAATATTTGATGCGGGTACTGGGATTCGTAACCTTGGTTTGTCTCTCGTCCGTCACCAGGAACCCATCCTGTTAATGTTAAGTCATGGCCACTGGGACCATATTCAGGGTTATCCGTTCTTCGCGCCTATCTACCAAAAGGATAGAAATCTCGTTGTCTGTCAAGGCGTCGAGGCGAATGCATTGGCGATGCGAACGATTCTCGAACAAATGGACGGATCAAATTTCCCGGTACACTCTGATGCTTTACCCTCCAAGGTTCTGATTGTTGACGAAGTCACAGAATATCTGGCAAACCAGTCGTTTAGCACCCAGCGGCGCGAACTGAATCATCCTGGTGGTGGCTATGCTTATCGCGTCGAAGAAGATGGTGTCAGCGTCGCCTACATCACAGATAATGAACTCTCACCACCAAACACGCCTGCGAGTAGCTATGCTGAATGGGTCGAGTTTTGCCATGGTGTCGACCTCCTCATTCACGATGCGCAGTATACCGACGCGGATATGCCCGCGAAGCACGGTTGGGGACACTCGCTGATTTCCGAAGTTCGACAGTTGGCAGTTGATGCTCAGGTTAAGAACCTGGTGATGTACCACCATGATCCGGAACGCACGGATTCACAATTAGATGAAATAGCGATTGAGTCGGCACGGTTCTTTAAAACGAAGAATAGCCGTATTGGCTCCTATATTGCGGCCGAGGGAATGACCTTCGCGTTATCAGCCCGTCACGACCCCAAAGTGAGTACTATCGACTTTTACCTCACGGATGCTTGATCGTTATGCTGGCTAAGCTTTGCAAAGTATCTCTTACCTCAAATTTCTTATTGATATTGATTAAGTTCGAGTTGTTATGCGCATAGTGTCTTTTAACGTAAATAGCCTGCGGGCTCGGTTACATCAACTACAAACCTTGATCAGCAGCCTCAGCCCGGACATCATAGGCCTGCAGGAAACCAAGGTCACCGATGAAGAATTTCCCGTCGACGCGCTCAAAGAAATGGGCTATCAGGCGGTGTTCCATGGTCAAAAGAGCCACTATGGGGTCGCTTTGCTCTCTCGCCAAACTTCCCTCAACCCTGTCTGCGGATTCAGCCACGACGATGAAGAAAGTCAGCGACGTTTCGTCAGCGCACAATTCACACTCGCGGATGGTCGTGTTCTGACCGTCATGAATGGGTACTTTCCGCAGGGTGAAAATCGCGACCATCCAACCAAGTTTCCAAACAAGCAGGCATTTTACGCCCATCTCTATGAATTGCTGGCCGGCAACTATGATCCAGACCAGCCGCTCGTGCTTATGGGAGATATGAACATAGCGCCGAGTGACCTGGATATTGGCATAGGCGAACCTAACGCGAAACGCTGGCTGCGTGAAGGCAAATGCTGCTTTCTACCGGAAGAGCGTCAATGGTTGGGACGCCTGATGGATTGGGGCATGATTGACACCTATCGCAACGCCCATCCCCATGTGAACGACAGGTTCAGCTGGTTTGACTATCGAAGCCGTGGATTTGAGGCAGAGCCCAAGCGTGGCCTGCGGATAGACCTGATTCTGGCGTCACGTGGACTTGATCGAGTGACGGCCGCTGGCATCGACTACGAGGTACGAAGCATGGACAAGCCTTCAGATCATTGTCCCATATGGGCTGACTTTGGGGTTGAACTGGCGGCGACTTGAGGACCCTTAGCCGCCCTTCTTCAACGATAGGCGTTAAATTTGCACGTTAACATCATTCATCGTTTCACATCATTCGTCGTTTCACATCATTCGTCGTTTCACATCATTCAACGCTAGCCTGACGAAATACCACACTGAAAGAAACAGGGACAACCGGGGTAATCGCTTGTAGGTTAGCAATTTCTCGCAGGGCTTCAAGACCCCTATCCAACCCGAAGTCGCCGCTGCTGATCATTACCGGCATGACGCTGCTCACTTGAAAGGCGCCGCTGGACAGCCTGATCAGACGGACTTTGACAGACTTGGTAATCTCAATACCATGCAATGTCAGACTAAATGGCATATCCAGCACTTGCATGCCCTCCACTTCAAGGGCTAACAGCGGCGCCATTTCCAGCTGAGCAGAGACCCTCGCCACAGGGAATTTATCGGTCTCCAGCAGGAGTTCGCGCATACGCTCGTTGCGAATAGGAATCAGGGTCTCCACGCTGTTGAGATCTATGTCGATATGGGCCGCGCCAATTTGATCGACGCTGCCTGAGAGCTTGGTAAACGTGTGAGCTTCAGCTATCACATTATTCTTGATAGACACGAAAGACAGGCTCGACGGGCTTGGTTCCAGCTGCCAGTCGGCGACCGCTTGCGTGGCGACAGCTAGCCCAAGCGTCAACAGCAGCCCGAGTTGCGCGAAAAGTCTGGCTCGAAGGTTGTACACTGAACGCTGAGGCTTTTTCATAGTCATGTTCATAGTCATGGTACCTGGCTGCTGAGTGGTGAAGGTTACTGGTTGCATGTTTCGCCCCACATGAGGTTTGAAGAGACTAATCAAGTTGATTCAGGGACCTGAGCACGGCGATCTTGCGAAGCTGAGGCTGAATAAGCAGGTAGACTGCCACGCCTAACGTGTCCGCAGCGAGATCCTGTAACTCAAAATGCCGATAGCCCGACCACCACTGGGCTATTTCTATGCCAAGACCAAACAGCACGAGTCCGATCCATTTAGACCAGAATCCTCGCCAGGCATGATCAAGCAGGAACGCAAGCACGAGAAATGCCAGCAGATGGCCGGCTTTATCCCAGATTAACTCTGTACCAGGCATCGGATAACGGGCCAGCGCCAAGCCAGTAAACACTATCAAAGCGGCCAGAAAGCTGAGTCTAAAGCCGGAACGCAAGTTCGCCATCACCATTGTCAGGCTGTCCGGTATTGGTTAATTTCCTGCCGAGTCGCCATGGCAACGGACCGAGCGGCGATGGCAAAATCTTCGCCGTCAGAAGCATAGATTACCGCCCGTGAAGAGTTAATGATCAGCATGCCCCCCTGCCCGGCAGCCATCAGCGCTTCTACATCTCCCCCCTGGGCGCCGACACCCGGAACCAGAAAAGGCATATCACCACTGATAGCGCGGATTCGAGCCAGCTCTTGTGGCTGAGTAGCGCCAGTCACTAGACCAATATTACCAAATTGATTCCAGCTGCCAGCCGCCTGCTCGGCGATATACTCATAGACCCGTCGACCATCCTTCAGGACCAGATTTTGAATATCTGCCCCGCCGGGATTAGAGGTTCGACACAAAATCAAAACGCCCTTTTCCTGGTATTCCAGGAAAGGTAACAAGGTATCATGCCCCATATAAGGGTTAATCGTCACTGCATCTGCACCATACCGCTCAAAGGCCTCTCGAGCATAATGGGTCGCCGTACTGCCGATATCACCTCGCTTGGCATCCAGCAGCACGGGAATCTGTAATTCTCGCAGGTAAGCAATAGTGGCTGCCAGTTGTTCCTCTGCAGCCTGGCTGGCGTAATAGGCAATCTGCGGTTTGAAGCAACAAGCCTGATCAGCAGTCGCATCGATGATCGCCTTGTTGAACGCAAAGATAGGATCAGGCAGCTGCTGCAGGTGCGCCGGTACTCGGTCCAGATCAGTATCCAAGCCGACGCACAGCAGCGATCCCGTTGCCTCCTGGCGGCGAGCAACACTCGAAAAGAAGTTCGTCATATGGGCCTGTGTACTCTTGGTCTATCTGGAAAATGAAGGATTCGACAAAAACGTGCCCATTACTGGTAAAGGTGACAAATTTTTGTCAGCGCAGTATACGCAAAGAAGTGCAATAAGCCTACAGGAAAAGGGTTTAAGCTTCTGAAATATATAGACAAATGGCAGATATCCAAAATTGGCATGATCGTCGCAACCTGAATTAGTCATACCCCCTATCGGGGCTAAGCAAGCTCACTGACTCGGGAGCATTCAATGTTGACCTCACGATTTATGACTAGGCTGTCACGCGTTACGGGTTGGCCTGATCTTCAGTCCCAAGTGGCTCCACCGACAACTGCCACGACCCATTGGCAGCCTCGCGAAGCACGGCAGGTCAACCTGCAGAAACTATTTATTCAAATCACAGATTGCCCCGACCCGGACATGGTCGGCACTACGATCTCCTGCGAGACGCGAGAAACGTCAGCCAATGGGCTGGGTATTGTCGCGAGCACCTGCATTCCCATCGGTAGCCTGTTGGATCTTTGGGTGAATGTCAGCGCCCGACAGGAAAAGTACTTTGTCAGTGGCGAGGTGCGATGGGTTAGTCACGCTCAAGCAGGCAACTATCATATGGGGGTAGAGCTCGCGAGCAGCGAAGTCACCGATATTGATGCCTGGCGCGCGCTGCATGCCTAAAATGCCACTACAGGGGTTTAAGCAGGGGCCCTTCGCGACTGTCTTCGACCTGAAAGCCTGCTTCGGCAATGGCGGCACGCAGCTCATCTGCCAGCTGCCATTGTTTGTTTAACCGCGCCGTCTGACGTTCCTGAGCCAACACCTGGACGGCCTCGGGGACTTCTACGACAGCCGGTTGCCAGTGCTCAATATCCAGCCCGAAAACCTGGTCGAACGCCAGCAATGTCGCTTTTTTCTCCCCCGCGGGCAACGCCGACTTCACCAGATCCCAGGTCAGCGCGAGGGCTCTGGGCATATTCAGATCATCATTCACAAAATTGAGAAACCGCTGATAGAAGTCCGAATTCACAGAGGTAGGTGAGCCCCATTCCCAGGCAGCCTGGTACAAACGCTGCAACGCAATCCCACTGGAGGTGAGACTCTCCCAAGAGAAGGCCATTTGCGTACGGTAATGGGCGGTCAGGCAAAAATATCGGTAAGTCACGGCAGGCAGACCCCGTTCCTCGATAGATGCGAGACGCAAAAAATCGCCCGTCGATTTTGACATCTTGGCGTTGTCCATCTGCAGAAAATAACCATGCATCCAAAAATTTGCCAGTCGAGTGCCACGACTGGCCTCGGTTTGCGCAATTTCGTTAGTATGATGGATCGCGATGTGATCCTCCCCACCACAGTGAATATCAAAATAGTCACCCAGGTACTTTGCCGCCATCGCTGAACACTCTATATGCCAGCCTGGAAATCCGCGACCCCAGGGACTCTCCCACTCCATCTGACGCTGCTCATCGGCAGGTGAGAATTTCCAAAGCGCAAAGTCAGTGACGAAATGTCTTTCATTTTCTACTCTTGCACCCTCCATCAAGCCCGCCACGTCGAGTCTGGCCAAATAGCCATAACGCTCAAGCTTGCGCGAGTCAAAATAGATACCATCGCTGGTTTGATAGGTATAGCCCTTGGCTTGCAAGTCGAGAATAAACTCGATCTGTTCTTGAATGTGGTCGGTGGCCTTGCACCAGACGTTCGGCTCTAAGATGTTCAGCAGCGTCAGGTCCTGCTTGAACGCCGTCGCATAAAAGCCCGCCATCTCCCAGGCACTCATTCCGGTGCGACGTGCGCCCAGCTCCATCTTGTCCTCGCCTGTATCTGCATCAGAAGTGAGGTGGCCGACATCGGTAATGTTCATCACCAGCTTGACCTGATAGCCATTCAAGGCCAGGACTCGACGCAAAATGTCCTCGAACAGGTAGGTTCGCAGATTACCGATATGGGCATAGTGATAAACGGTTGGCCCGCAGCAATACAAACCCACCTCGCCCGGCACCAAGGGTTTGAAAACGCGCACTCTGCGCTCATAGGTATCAAATAACTGCAGTTCCAAAGCTGTACCTTCGTGGCTGTACCTTCGTGGCTGTAACTTCTTGTCAATGCCTGTCGCAGCGCATCTTAGAGAAAACCTGACTCAACACAAGCCTCAACCAGCACTGGCTGTGCGCTCGGCCATCACCCGCTCTACCGTATCTACAATCACTTGAGTCTGCTGGTCGATCTCGACATTCACCGGGTCACCCATCGTCAGCAACGCGAAGTTAGTCCGCCGCAGTGTTTCCGGAATCAAATTAACCGAAAATGAGTTTTGTTGCACCGCCGCGATAGTCAAACTGGCACCATTTAAAGCCAGGTATCCCTTGCTGAAGACATACTTCATCCATTCGGGCTTGCCTTGAAAAGTCATTCTGCGGTTATTTTCGGTATCCTCAATGGCTAAGACCGTCGCCGTGTCCACCACATGCCCAGACAGCACGTGCCCACCCACCTCGGCATTTGCACGGGCTGAACGCTCAATATTGACCTGAGTACCCACCTGCAGGTGCTTGAGGTTTGTCAAGGCAAGGGTTTCAGCGATGGCGTCGAACCAGACCTCATCGCCTTTTATCTGCGTCACAGTGAAGCAGGTACCGTTAACGGCAACGCTCGCGCCCGTGATCAAATCGGCGGTCAAGTCTGTGGGCAGCACGAGGCTGAAAGTCCAAAGACCGGGCTTCTGGACTAAAGACGCGATAGGCAGCATCGCTTGAACTATACCTGTATACATAGATTTTTGTCCTGACTCACTGGGAGCCATGCATGAACCGGAATCGCACCTTAACGAGGCCCCTGCAAATTGTCAACGAAGGGTTCCACGACTAATATTACACGTGAGATAAAGCACTTAGGTTATTGTTTTATATAGACTGAAAATGTTTTGCATTTGATCTGGCTCGGCTGTTGGTCACAGGCTATGATGCGTCTGCCCTCTTTTATAAAGCCGAACGAAACCGTGATAGACCTGCGAAGTGATACCGTAACCCGACCCACAAACGCCATGCTTGATGCCATGCGATTGGCCGAAACCGGCGATGACGTCTATGGCGAGGACCCGACGGTCAATCGCCTGGAGCAGCTTGCGATCACGATGACCGGCAAGGCCGCAGCGATTTACGTGACGAGCGGCACTCAGGGTAATCTGTTAGCCCTGCTGAGCCACTGCCAACGAGGGGATGAATATATTGCCGGCCAACAGGCGCACACCTACAAATATGAAGGCGGCGGTGGCGCCGTTCTGGGTGGTATTCAGCCGCAACCCCTGCCCTTTAATGCGCGAGGTGAACTGGATCTTGACGAGGTACGGCAGAACGTCAAACCCGATGACTTTCACTTCGCACGAACCCGTCTTGTCTGTCTCGAGAATACCCAGGCAGGGCGAGTGCTCAGCATGGACTACCTCGCCGACTATTCGGCCTTGATGCAGAAACTTGGCTTGCGGCGCCACCTGGATGGTGCACGTTTGTTCAATGCGGTAATCAAACTCGGCGTCGAAGCGCAAGATATTTGCCAGCATTTTGATTCTGTTTCTATCTGCCTGTCGAAAGGTCTGGGCTGCCCAATTGGCTCTGTGCTGGTGGGCGACGCCGAGCTGATAAAAGGTGCCAGACGCCTTCGCAAGATGCTTGGTGGCGGCATGCGTCAGGCCGGCGTCATTGCCGCTAGCGGCATCTACGCCTTACAACACCATGTTCAACGTCTTGCTGAAGATCACGCGCATGCTGAGCGGCTGGGCGAGGCAATCAAGGAGCTGAAACAAATCAGGCTGGCAAGCCCGGTTGAAACAAACATGGTCATGCTAGATCCCGCCAGTGTCGACATCAGTGCCTTGGCGGCCTACCTGAAGGATCGAGGCATTCTGTTGACAGGACCCCGCCTGGTCACTCATCTGGATATCACCAGTGCCGATATCGACAGCATCATAGAAGCCCTGCACGCCTTTGAGGCCTTGTCGCACTAGCCCTGCGTTGCCTGCAGGCAACTTCAGTTTAGCCCAGAATCAAACCTGCGATCGCTCCGGTCATACAAGTCGCGAGCGTCCCGGAGACCAGGCTTCGAGGCGCAAGGGCCATGATCTCGAGCCTGCGTTCCGGGCACATGGCACTCAGCCCACCGATCATGATGCCAAGGCTGCCAAAGTTCGCGAACCCACAGATCGCATAAGTCATGATCAAAGTGGACTTGGTCGATAATTGGCCGGGTTCGAGCGCTGCCAACGCAAAAAAAGCGATGAGTTCATTGAGTACTGTCTTGGTGCCAAGGAGAGTCCCGGCGAGCATCGATTCCTGCCAGGGAATGCCCATTAACCAGGCCAAGGGCGCAAATAACCAGCCTAATATGCGCTCTAGCGTCAGAAACTCGCCGTCCAGATGCGGCAACAGGCTAAGCATACCGTTGACCAAAGCCACCAGACTGATTAACACCATCAACATGGCACCGACATTGACCATCAAACGAATTCCGTCGGCCGTGCCGCGGGTCACCGCATCCAACAAACCCTGATAGTGCACAGGATCCACGAGTTTGTCGCTGCCCGTTGATTCATAGCCTGGAATCATGATTCGCGCGATCATAATCGCCGCTGGCGCGCTGATAACAGATGCCGTGAGAATATGCCCCAGCGCATCCTCGATCACATTCTGCAGAATAATCGAATAAAATATCATGACCGAACCTGCAACAGTGGCCATTCCGCACGTCATGACGATAAACAGTTCGCTGCGGGTCAGCCTGCCCAAATAGGGCCTGATCAACAAGGGCGCTTCGACCATACCAAGAAAGATATTGCCCGCCGCACTGACCCCGACCGCACCACCAACCCCCATACTGCGACGCAGCACCACAGAGAATCCCCGAATCACCATCGGCAACACGCGGTAATACCAGAGCACTGCTGAAAGTACCGTAAAAAACAGAATCAAGGGCAAGACGCGAAAGGCTAAAATGTAAGTCGAACCCGCGTCGCTGACCGCATAGGGATAAGCAACGTTTGCGGGATCACCACCCAGATAACCGAAGACGAATTGCGTACCCGCATCGGTAGCACCGGCCACAGCGACTACTCCTCGGTTCAAAAAGGCTAACCCCTCCTTCACCAGGGGCACCTTAAACATCAGCAGTGCCAGCAGAAATTGCAACCCAACACCCGCCACCAGGATTCGCCACTGCGGCGGCCGGCGACCCTCTCCCAACCCCCAGCCGATAGCGATAAACATGAGCAGACCAAAACAAGCCTGAATCATAGAGGTAAGGTCTGACATCGCGGTTATACTCTGGCTAAGAATCAATTGAGAGTTCGAAATCACTGGATGATTCGTTCTACGGCAGCCTGTCACTGAGGCATTGCAGTGTTCGAATATTTCCATGAACCCAGACCTAAAAGCAAACAGGTTCGTACCAAGGAGCAAGAGACCCATGTCTACCGTCATGGTATGTGGCAGCATAGCACTGGACTTGATTGGTCGTTATGCCGGCTCATTTGATGCTTATCAGAGCAAATATCCAGTGAACGCGCTGAATATCTCGCTGCAACTCGCCCAATTAACCACGAGCTTCGGTGGCTGTGGCTTGAACATCGCCTATGGCCTGCACCAACTGGGGGTCAAGGTATTACCGGTCTCAGCCGCGGGTCGAAATTTTGAGGATCATTACCGCCAGCATCTGCTGACGCTCGGCATGGACATCAGCAATATCAGCATAGACCCGGATTATGCCCAATGTGCCACGGCGGTGCTGATCACAGACGATCACGGCAATCAGATCACCGCATTTCATGCGGGTGCTGCCGTTTCTCCCCGTCGCCCACTGCCAAGTGCTATTTCCGGCATTGAAGCTGTGACCTTAGCAGTCCTGGCGCCGGAAGACGCACCCATCATGCTCCGACAGGCCCGCGACCTGGCGGCCTTGGGTATTCCCATTATGTTTGATCCCGGTCAGGGTTTGGCGGAGTTTGATCGCGCTGACGTCCTCGAGTTACTGAACCTTTGCCATTACCTGATCGTCAACAGTCACGAATGGGAGGTCCTGCAGCACAACACCGGGATGAGTGTCGAGGCTATTCTGACCGGCGACCATCAGGTCATTGTGACGCAAGGTGCAAACGGAGTGGACATCTATTCCGCAAACCAACCGCCGCTGCGGGTGCCGGCAGTGACCAGCACATGTGTAGTAGACCCGACCGGCTGTGGTGATGCGTTTCGAGCCGGTTATATTTATGGCTTACTTGGCGGCTGGTCGGCACAAACCTGCGCTCAACTGGGTTGTCTGACGGCAGTCTACAATCTGGAAAGCGAGCAAACTCAGCGCTATCAAATAGTGCCTGCTGAGTTTGCACAGCGCTACACGCAAGCTTACGGCCTGGCATTTCCCAACTAGTCAACGGCGCTTGGCTTCACCAGACTGCGTAGCCAGGATGCCAGGCGATTGCCCTGCAGCCGGCGCCGGTAATAGTCAGCCTCAAAGTCATCGTAACTGGTCTCGGCGGTAAAAAGTTGTTGGCGAGTCGTCAGGTGTGTAGCGTCAAGCGTGCCAATCACGCGCGCCGGGTTTCCGGCAACAATCGAGTTGTCTGCAACATCTTTAGTCACAACGGCCGAGGCGCCGACAATACTGTTATTGCCGATGCTAACCCCTTTGGTGATCAGAGCGCTGTCTCCAATCCAGACATTATCTTTCAGCGTGATAGGGCTATGGGCACCCGGTGCGTAGATGCGAAGTTGCAAATCATGCCAGTCGGCATCTGTCAGGTAACAGTTCATGGCCAGCATGCAGCTGTGGCCGGTCGCTATGGCAGCAGCAGACGAAATTCTAACGCCGGGGCCGACAATACTGTAGTCGCCAATGCTGATACTGCCTAAGCCTTCGAAAACCGCCAGACGCACCGGTTTGTCAGCCAGCGCCATAAAGTGAACATGATCACCAACTCGAATATTAGGACCGGAAATCTGTAAATGCCGAGGATTAAATACCCGCAAATCGACGCCACTGGCATCAAATTGCGGGCGACACACCGCATCGACATAACGTTGATTTGCCCAATCTGAAACCTGTTTCAGCCAATAGGGCCGATGATCGTGACGCACTTGCCGGTTCCTCTTTTATAGCCGCCAGTCTGAGTAAATCGCCGAATGAAAACAAGGATGGAATGCCTCAGGTTTCTGTGTAAGCATTAGCCTCTTTATCATCGTAGCTCGAGTAAACAGGGATTATGCAAGGCGGTAGAATAATCTTCCTCAATGGCACTTCTAGCGCCGGCAAGACCACTCTTGCCCATGAGCTGCAGGAACAATTGCCAGCGCTTTATTTACATATGGCATTGGACCAGTTTCGCGACGGGCTGCCTAACAAGTACCGCGGTCTCAATGCCCCCGCTGGCAGCCTCGGCGCTCAGGGTTTGAATGTCGTGCCGGTCCATGATGCCCACGGTGTGCACACCGCCGTGCAGTTCGGCGCGACCGGCAAACAGATGTTATGTGGTATGCGCCGAGCCATTGCCAGCATGGTCAAGTCAGGAACCAACGTCATCATCGATGACATCATTCTGGAGCCTGAGTTTCTCGATGATTACCTCGAGGCATTCGCCGGTTTGTACGTCTTGTTTGTCGGCGTCCAATGCCCAAGAGACGTGCTATCCGCCCGCGAGAATGCCAGACCCGGACGTTTTCCAGGCACCGCTGTGGGACATCTGGAAGTCTGCCACGCGCACGGCCAGTATGACGTTCGCGTCGACACCTCAAGGGACTTGCCACCGGTTTGCGCCCGCCAGGTTATCGACTTTATGCAGACCCAGTCACCCAGAGCGTTTGCCGCATTGAGTCAGTTAAAAGCAGTCAGATAAAAGCAGTCAACTAAAAAAACAGCTAACTAGAAACAGCCACCTAAAAAGAGTGAACTGTCCATGAGCGTGAATACCACTCGGCCTGAACAGGCGCCTGCCGACGATATACTTGGCCATCCACGGGGACTCTACGTCCTGTTTTTTACCGAAATGTGGGAACGCTTCAGCTATTACGGCATGCGCGCTCTGCTCATGCTCTACCTGACCAAACACTTTCTGTTTGGCGACCGAGAGGCCGGCTTGATCTATGGCAGCTATGGCTCTCTGGTGTATGCGATGCCGGTGATAGGTGGTCTCATCGCCGATCGATATCTGGGCTACCGTAAAGCGGTGGCATTTGGCGCTTTCCTCCTGGTTTGTGGTCACTTTGGTATGGCCTTTGAGGGTCAAGCGGCGGTGGAACAATGGGTTGATGGCAAATGGGTGGTAGAGCGGAACGAGTTTTATGCGCAAACCTTTTATCTGTCTCTAGCGGCCATCATCATTGGCGTTGGTTTTCTCAAAGCGAATATCTCAACGATGGTCGGGCAATTATACGGCGCCAAGGATCCCCGTCGCGACGCGGGGTTTACGATCTTTTACATGGGGATCAATCTGGGCGCCTTTACCGCTACACTCGCCTGCGCCTACTTGGGCGAGACCTATGGCTGGCGCTATGGCTTTGGCCTTGCGGGAATTGGCATGCTGTTTGGCCTGCTGGTATTTCACATTTACCGACGCCATCTGCTGGGGTTTGGTGAACCGCCGGCACCCGAATGGCTTGCTGCGCCACTCGTACCCGGTATAAACCGAGAACGTTTGATCTATCTGCTGGGTATCGCCGGTGTATTTGGCATCTGGCAACTGATTCAGCAAACATCGGAACTGGGCCTGTTACTGCTTTTGTTGGGCGCGGTGGTCCTCGGCTGGGGTATCTGGTTCTCGCTGGCGCGTTGCAGCCCCGTTGACCGTGATCGCATGCTGGTCATGCTGTTTTTGATTGCAGTGTCAGTGATGTTTTGGGCGCTGTTTGAACAAGCGGGTTCATCTCTGACCCTGTTTACGGACCGTAATATTCAGATGGGTGAGTTCTTCACAGCGGGTATGTTTCAGGCGCTAAACCCCATGTACATCATTTTTCTGGCACCCCTGTTTGCCTGGGTCTGGGTCAAGCTCGCCGCCCAGGGTCTTGAACCAACAACCCCTGCTAAGTTTGGTCTGGGTATTCTTCAAGTCGGTCTGGGGTTTGCTGTGCTGGTCTACGGCACCTCTCTGGCAGGTCCCGACGGCAAGGTATCCGTGATTTGGCTGGCGCTGATGTATCTGCTGCATACCACCGGCGAGTTATGTCTCTCGCCGGTAGGCTTATCCATGGTGACCAAACTCTCGGTGAAGCGCATCGCCGCCATGATGATGGGCGTCTGGTTTCTATCCAGCGCGTTTGCGGCCTATGTTGCCGGCATGATCGCAGGAGCCATGGCTATTGATGACCAGGGTACTGGCGCGGTCGATGCGATGACCTCACTGGCCGTTTATAGCACGGTGTTTGAGAAGCTCGCGCTCGTGGCAATCGGTCTGGCTATCGTCGTATTAGCACTCTCACCCCTTCTGCACAAGCGCATGCACGGCATCCGCTAGGCGATGGTCGCGATACCTCGATAGCTATAGGTGGCGATTCTGGGTCCGGGAATATAGCCCTCGGTCAGGTCGGCAAGCTTGAAACCATTGGCGAGTAGCGAATGATCCGGCCGGCGGTTTAAGTGACAGCCGCCCGCCAGTTTATTCCAAGCGGGATTAATGCGTCGCTGCCAGGCAGCGATGGATGGCTCTGGCGATTCACCATGTTCAATAAAAATCAGCTTACCCTTGGGCTTTAACAGCCGTCTGACCTCTCGCAATGCCGCATTCGGATCGGGTATCGTACAGAGACTCCAGGTTACCACGGCCGTATCAAAGGTCTGATCCGCCAGCGGAATCGCTTCGGCACTGACTGCCAGAAACTCTACGTCTAGTTGCGCCTGACCTGCCATCTCACGGGCGTAGTGTTGTAACTCCAGCGACGGATCGACACCAGTCACTTGTACCCCCTGAGTGTAAAACGGCAGGTTAAGACCCGAGCCAACTCCGATTTCCAAAACGCGGCCACTGGCTAAAGGCACGAGCTGGCGTCTTAGCCGCGTCATTTCAGGGGCTTTCATCGCCAGATTCAGAAGTCTTGGCAGCAGATACTTATCATAGAAACCCATGGACTACTCCGTTGGTGACAGCCAGAAACCGGCCTGTTAGATGCCATCATACCGCGTTTTTAATCATTCAGTGGTTTTGCGGCGAGGCCCTTTCGCATGCGGATACGCAGTCCTGGCTCGAGTGAAGCAGAGCAACAGATTGATTTCCTCAATAGGCACAGGAACGGAACGCTATTAGTCAGCTTGATCAACGTCCTTTTCGAGCTAAGTGCCGCTTCGATCCGCTTTTTACTGGGCTACACTTCATGTAGATTAAACGCAGCGATAATTAACAGCGCCAGGTTTAACTGTTTTATAACCAAGGCGGGTTCTGGGTGAGTAACTGACCCTGAAGCTCGCTTCAGGAGCAAGTCGACTATGCCCGATCAGTCAATTCCACCCGCGACTTCATCGCCAGAGACTCGGGATCTAGCCTGGCAGGCTCAGATTGAAACACTGTCGACGTTGCTTCAGCAGGCTCAGCGCATCGTGGTTTTTACCGGTGCCGGCATCAGCACCGAGTCGGGCATTCCCGACTTTAGAGGTCCGGCTGGTGTCTGGAAAACCATGCAACCTATCGATTTCAGTGACTTTGTCCGCTCAGAGAAAGTCCGCAGAGAGTCTTGGCGGCGCAAGTTTACCGGCCCTGATGTCATGGCGACCGCGTCGCCCAATGCCGGCCATGCGGGTGTTACAACCCTAGCCCAACGGGGCAAATTACACTGTGTCATCACGCAAAATGTCGATGGCTTGCACCAACGAGCAGGCGTCAACGAGGAACTCGTCATTGAGGTTCACGGCAATGCTAACTATGCGACCTGTCTGGACTGCCATCAGCGATACGAACTGGCACCTCTGAAGCACGCTTTTTTAACGAAAGACCAGCTACCCTATTGCCAGGTTTGTGGAGGCATCGTCAAAACTGCGACCATATCATTCGGCCAGTCGATGCCTGAAGTAGCAATGCAACGGGCACACGAGGCGGTTCTGGCGTGCGATCTGTTGCTGGCTATGGGCTCTTCTATGAGCGTCTATCCGGCTGCCAGCCTGCCGCGCCTAGCCAGCCAGTCTGGCGCACGTTTAGTCCTGATTAATAACGAGCCCACTGACCTTGACCATCTCTGTGACCTGGTAATCCATCGACCCATAGGCGAAACCCTGTCGGCTGCCCTGGGTCTTGCCTAAACCGAACCTAGCCGCCGCGCAATACACTCGAGTAGATCCCCAGGATCAAAGGGCTTAAGGATCCAGTCAACACCGGCATCCGCCAGCCAGTCGGCATCCTTTTCAACAAAGTCTCCGGAACAAAGAATCACCGGCAAGTCTGCACTGACTCGACGTAGCGCGCGAATAAGATCAGAACCTGAGAGTTGGGACATACGCTGGTCAGTAATCAACAGGTCAGCGCTGAAAGGTTGTTGCATCAAGCGATTAAGCGCCACTATCGGATCGTTGAAAGCCGTTACCTGATAACCCGCCTGGCTGAGAAAAACAGTCAGAAAATCGGTCACGGCTGGCTGGTCATCAACTACGCTAATGCGCCAGGATTTTTTGACTGTCCTGGTCGACTGGAATTCAGGCTGCAAGTCGAGGTTCGGCACGTAAACCGTCAATTGTGTCGAGTCTGTCCCGGAATCCAGGGTCAAATGTCCCTTTAGCGCGTGTATCCAGCGGCTCAATTGCGCCAATGGGTTGACGCCGCCCACAAGGCGATTTGAAGCACTTCGCTTAAAACCGTAAGTGCGATCATGTCGATCTAGCACAAGCCCTCCTTGGTCGAGCGAGAGGAATAACCAGGTAACCGGCTCAATCGCCTCGCCACAGATACTACAGGTGGTATTCAAGGCTGCTTGTTTGAGCTCTATTTCGATCCCACCGGGTTCCGCACTCCCATCAGCTAAAGCGGCGAACTGCGCAATTTTTTGCCGTAGCTCGTGCAATCGGCTCTGCTGTTCTGACGACAACGTCAAACTTTCCCTGGATAAGTGGATGCCAGGTGGTTCCTTGTCATCGGAGGCCAAAGGCGGCTGTTCCTCCGCGCCCTTGAGGCTTTCTTGTGGCGCAGAGAGCAACTCGCGAATACTCAGAGCCGCGTCTTCTATCCTGGCAATATAAATATCCATATCTACCTCCCTTCGCTGCTCAGCTGACAGAGCTTGCTGCAGCAAGTAGATATAGCCCAGGATAACGGCATTGGCGTTGAGCAAATCGTGGCGCTTCGCTGAATTCGCGAACCCATCTATGACTTGAGGGGTAACCGATAGCTCACTCGCCGGGTTCGGCGCCTCCCTGGGGGTCTGATTTGCAGCGGCGACGACTTGCAGGCCATAAGCCCTGATAATTTCACCTGAATCCGCCTTCACACTGCTGACAGCAATGGACATCACCTGTCGCTCAACGCCATTCGGGCCAGCAATGCGATGATTAACCTGAAAGGCATCCGTCTTACCACTCAGGTAATCGGTGAGAGCAGCAATGACTCGGCCCTGATCCTGTGGCGCAATAATTTCGCGCCACAGGCCTAACGGGTACTCTGCCGCCGATGAATTAAACCCAAGATAGGTACGCCAGCGCTCAGATAATTCCAGGCTTTGCTGGACCAGGTCCAGGGTCCAATATCCCCAGGGCGCCTGCATCAATGTATCCACCATTGGCACCAGGGGTGGTTCGGCTATAACCAGCCTGCAGAGCACCAAAATGGCTTGAGCCGCATCGGACTGCCCTCTTGAGTCTCGATATTTCAGGAATTGCCACTCGCATTCCCTCACCTCCGCGGACTTGAGCAGAGCCGAGAATGTCAGCGAAACTTGGCTGTTAGCCGCTAAACGCCGCTCAATCAATGCAACTACGCGGCTACGATCCTTGATAGGAAACAGCGCACCGAGCTGCATCGGGGCTTCGCCCTTCGTCGGCAGACAAAAATGCCGAGTCGCGATAGGGCTTGCACCGATGATGTCGAATCTCTCGTTGAGCAAAAATGCCGGATACAGCGATTGCTGCATCAACAGCTCACATACCCTTTGAAGAGGGCTTTTCTGCCCCGTACTTAGTTGTTGAAAATTGATTGATTGATCGCCCGACTGCTCAAATCTGTCGTGCTGCAAGCTGTCTTGCGAGAGACCCGCTTGCGAAAAGCTATCCCGCCACTGGCGGCGCTCACTCGCCAGGCACAAATCAAACCGATCGTGACTCAGGCGTTGAAACAGTTTGAGCTCGCGATTGAGCCGATCTCCATGCCGACTGACAAGGTTCAGGGTTGGCGGATTGACGCTATCGAAGTCCTCTGGCTTTCGCAGTAGGTCTTCCAGTCTTTCGAACTCGGTCTTCGAATAGTGCGTATATTCATTAAATAAAGTCAGGCACTCGGTACTGCTGCTATAACCCAGCAATTGGGCGAATGCTTGGTTGCACTGGGTAAGACGCTGGGTTCGACTCAATTGAAACAGCGGCAGCGGATTTGCCTCGTAGAGCTGGCGCCAGGTTAGCTGACGCCGCCAGACAAGTATCAGGACCACTATGAGGATCAGGAGCAATACCGAGCTCACAGCCAACAAATGATTGTCCATACCGGCATTTAAACGGTGTCCGGACCAAAAAGCCACGCCTACGCCATTGGATCCGATCAAGGGTCATGGGTAGAACGGAGTATTACCCTATTAAAAGGCAGTTTGTTATGATCGATTTTTGCCTGTGAGAAGACACATCCGTGATCGTTAGAAACCTAACCTTTCAAGTATTTATTGCGGCCCTGATAGGTATCGCCGGCGCCGCCATTTTTGCTGATGCTAGCTGGCAACAGATGGTCAACCCGCCGTATGCGTATGAGTTAATACTGTTGGTAAAACAGGTCTTTCTCGCTGCATTACGCATGCTCATCGCGCCTATGATCTTCTTTTCGCTCATAGGCGGTATCATAGGCATAGGTAACATCATTCGTTTAAAGGCTTTAGGTGGTATTACGGTAAGTTATTACCTGCTGACCACCTTTATCGCCGTCAGCCTGGGGCTGCTGGCGGTATTCTTCATACACCCCTGGACCAGTTATCCGCCCGCGGTGGAAATGAGCGGCACCGTCAGCGCCATCAGGACCATTGATCCCGGCAGTGAGTCAGTCGTGCTAGTGCTACAGCAAATTCTTACTCAAGCCTTCGTCAATCCATTTTCCGCGCTAGTAACCATGAATATTCTTGGCATCGTAGCCAACGCCCTGTTGATTGGCGTCGCCATGGTGCTGGTGGTTCCTCAGGACAGCAAACTCTACGAAATCGTTGAGCACATCAACCGCATCATCTTTAAAATTTTAAGCTGGGTCATTCGCCTGTTGCCCTTTGGCATCTTTGCCATCATGTTTGACTTTACCCTTAAGCTAAACACAGGCGATGGACATACCGCCAACTTCCTCAGTCAGCTGTTTAGCTTCGCGGGACTTGTCGTCATTCTGACGCTGGTGCACGGCCTCATCGTTCTACCCGCTATAGGGCTTATCTTCGCTCGACGTTCGCCGATCAAAACCCTGCGTCAAATCAGCCGACCTCTGCTCGTCGCCTTTAGCACCTCGTCGAGCTCAGCGACTCTGCCTGTCTCCATGCAGGCCTGCGACGAGCAACTGAATATACATCCATCAGTGAGCAGTTTTGTCCTGCCTCTGGGCGCCACCATGAACATGGATGGTACGGCTTTGTTCGAGGCAGTAGCGGCCATATTTCTGGCCTATCTGTACGGGATAGAGCTCAGTAATATCGCGATCGTCACAGTGTTTCTGATGTCGATGATTTCGTCCATAGGCGCACCAGGCATGCCCACAGCCTCCATGTCAGGCATGCAAATGGTGTTGATTGCCGTCGGCATTCCACTGGAAGCGATCGCCATATTGCTGGTCATAGAGCGCCCCCTCGACACGCTGCGCACTGCAGTCAACGTTGAAGGGGATCTTATCGGCGCGATGGTTGTCGACCATTACACTCGGCAGGCTTGAACCAGATTATTTCCGCGCTGGCACAAACGGATGTGTGCTGGAGAGACCACCATCCACGGCGATGGCTTGACCATTGACATAGCTGGCCTCATCACTGGCCAGAAATAGCGCCATATTGGCGATCTCATCAGGTACGCCATAGCGGCGAGTTGGATTCAGCTGACCGATTCGGTCCTCAGTGCCTCTTTGCCTTGCTCGCTCAAAGGTCGGCCGGGTCATGCCGGTCTCGATCAAGCCGGGACAGATGGCATTGACCCGAACGCCGGTGCCAGCCAGTGCATTGCTGGCTGTTTGCACCAGACTCACGACTCCGGCCTTGCTGGCTGAATAGGGAATTCCTCCGGCGTTAGCGCGCAAACCAGCAACAGACGCTGTACAGATGATACTGCCCTGTCCTTGCTTCGCCATGTAGGAGCCGCCTAATTTGACGGCTAAAAAAGGTCCAATCAAATTAACCTGCAAGATATGCTGCCACAGAGCTTCTGTCTGCTCCAATAACGGCACAGCGCCACCGCTGACCCCGGCGTTGGCATAGATCACATCCAGACCGCCAAAAAGACGTAAACAGGCGTCAATATAAGACTGAACCCCGACTTCAGTGGACACATCCACGACCAGGCTCTGGATCTCACCGACCGCCTCTTGCAATGTTTCTGCCAGCCCTTCACTGCTGACGTCGACCGCCAGTACCTTGGCGCCCTCCAGCGCAAAGCGTCTGGCACTGGCGCGACCAATTCCGCTACCGGCACCCGTGACGATACAGCATTTACCCGCTAGTCGATTCATGTTTACCCCTCACATCAGAATGTCGAGTCGCTTAAACTTGCGACAAAATCAGCCTCGCAAAATGCAGCAGAAACGCCTTGTGCTCAGCCGCGATCTGCAATCGTACCAGACTGTCTTCACCGGCTTTGCTCATCATATACTCATAGCAACTGGTCAACGTCGAGCCTTCACCCAGCACCTTTGCCAGCTCTTCATTCAAGTAATCGTGCAATATACTCAAGTCTTCTACCGCAATACCACTGCGCTCTGGCTCCAGCACAGCATTACCCCAGACTGTCATGAGGTAGACTCGAAACATATCCTTATCAACAAAATTTTCGACGATCTGGCAGCGATCGACGATATCGGCAATGGCCGAGCTGAAGTGCAGACGTATTTCACTCATATCCATGGCTTGGGCGCTTTCGTTCAACGGTTAGACAAGTCGAAAGTATACCTGAAGTGTTGGCGACTGGTCGTCCCTATCAAGGATGTATACACTGTCTATCACCTATTATTGCTTGCATTTGAATTGACCCGTGACTGAAACGTCTGCTCGGCCTCGAAAGATTATTCATATCGATATGGATTGCTTTTATGCCGCCATTGAAATGCGCGACAACCCAACACTGGCTGGTATCCCCTTGGCAGTTGGCGGTACTGCCGATCGACGCGGCGTCATTACGACCTGCAATTATGAAGCCCGCGCCTATGGTATTCATTCCGCGATGGCCACGGCCTATGCCATGCGGCTTTGCCCCCATCTTACCTTGGTCCCTGTCAGGATGGCTTACTACAAGTCGGTGTCCAAGCAGATTCGCGCTATCTTCGATCGCTACACGGATCGAGTCGAGCCACTCAGCCTGGATGAAGCTTATCTGGACGTCAGCGACAGCTCGCTATTTGGCGGCAGTGCGACTCGTATCGCTGCGGATATTCGTCGCGCGATTGAGGCTGAATTAGGCTTAACCGCCTCGGCTGGCGTTGCGCCTAATAAATTTCTAGCGAAGATCTGCAGCGACGAAAATAAGCCGAATGGTCAGCGTGTCGTAACCCCGGCTGAGATCGACGATTTCGTTCGGCGCCTGCCGCTGGGAAAGATTCCTGGCGTTGGTAGGGTCACCGTCGAGCGACTGGCGCGACTTGGCTTGCAAACCTGTGATGATGTTCGTGTTTTTGGTGAGACTGAGCTGACGCGGCACTTTGGCCGTGGCGGCGCGACCATCTACCGACGATCCTGGGGTATCGATGAAAGGCCCTTGGTCACCAACTGGGTGCGCAAGTCCCAAAGTGTTGAAAGAACCTTCGCGGTTGACGTAGAGTCCATCGCAGACGCTCAGAGCATCTTGCTGCAACTGATTGACGAGCTGCAGTTACGTCTGGCGCAGCAGGCAGATCGAAGGATCCGTAATCAGCAAGTCAAGCTCAAATTCGCCGACTTTCGCAGTACAACCATCGAGCGATCCAGCCAGCGCCTAAGTCCTCAATTGTTTGCCGATCTGCTACCCCTCGCCTGGGCACGGGGCGATGGCCAACAGATTCGATTACTTGGAATCGGGGTCAGTTTTGTCGATATCAGTGACGATCCTGCAAATCACCAACTCAAATTGTTTGCAAATGAGTGAAATTCACCCTCCATCCTGCGCAGATTCCTGGCACATTGGGGTATGATAGCCCGCTTCAAAATCAGCCCCAATAAATCATGCGAAAAACCAAGATCATTTGCACCATAGGACCGGCAACGGCATCCTACCCCATGCTTGAGAAAATGGCCGCAGCTGGCATGGACATAGTGCGCCTGAACATGTCACACGGAGATCACAAGTCAGCCGCGCAGGTGATCAAGTCGATTAAAACTCTGAATCGCAAGATCGATTTCCCTATCGCCATATTAATGGACACTCAAGGACCCGAGATCAGAACCGGGGATCTGGTGAAAGAACTTGAGCTGAAAAATGGTGCCGTCATCTCCATTACGATTCGCGACTCAGTCAACGTCGAAGAGTCCTCCTTTCATATTCACTATGATGACCTGATCGAGACCGTTAAGGTCGGGGATCGTATTACCGTCGACAACGGCATTATCAATCTAGAGGTCTTGGAAAAACACAGCGACGGGATAATGCGGTGTCGTGTGATTGACGGTGGTATCTTGAAAAGTAAACGCCATGTCAACTTGCCTGGAATACGGGTCAATTTGCCCGCCATCACGAAGAAAGACCGCGCAGACATACTGTTTGCCATAGAGCACGAACTGGATTTTATCGCCCTGTCTTTTGTGCGTGAGGCCGCCGATGTGCGCGAATTACGGGCACTGATGGGCGACAAGGCTGGCAAGATCAAAATCATAGCCAAGATTGAGGATCAGTCAGGCGTTAATAATCTGGAAGAGATCATCGCCGAGGCTGACGGCATCATGGTGGCGCGAGGCGATCTTGGCGTAGAAATCAATGTTGCTGAACTACCCAACGTTCAACGCCGTATTGCCCGATTATGCGCAGAACAGGGCAAGCGCGTCATAGTCGCCACCCATCTACTGGAATCCATGATTGAAAATCCGATTCCAACCCGCGCTGAAGTGACGGATGTGGCCAACGCCATCTACGAGGAAGTTGACGCTGTGATGCTGTCTGGCGAAACCACCGTGGGTAAGTATCCGGTGCGATGCGTCGAGCAACTGGTTGCTATCGCCAATGCCACCGAGAAGTCTCAGGGTTTAAACTTCACTCAACATCTCATCTGTCGTGATGATAAGCAACATCTGGCTCTGACGGCCGTTAACCTGGCTGAGTCGCTGGGGGCTAAGGGCATCGTCGTGGTTACTCGCCGAGGTTTTATGGCAGACTACCTCACCAACTGTCATCCGCAAAATACCCGCATCTACGCCTTCACCAACGACAGCCAAACCCGTCGCCGCCTGATGCTTAATCGTAACCTGTCACCTTTTAGAACCGCCTTTTCCAGTGATCCGGAGAAAACGCTGCAGACGACCTTTTCAGTCTTGAGAAAACGGGCCGGATTGACCAGTGGCGACAAGGTAGTGGTCATCTCTGATGTGCTGGCGGGCTCGGGTATTGATGCGATTCAGATCCGTACCCTGCCCTGAGGCATCATACGCGGGCGTTGGCCGTTTGCCTCTTCAACCGACACCCAGAACCAGCCTGTCTATCTGTCGTCAACGTTGCAGCGCAGGGGCATCCTTCAACTGCATATCGTTCTGTATCGTTCTGGACGCAAGGTAATAGTGCAAGGCTGACCAGATATTGCCAGCCACCGCCAGAATCAAGAGTGCATAGCGAATTGCCTCGACGCCATAATCTGCCGTCAGATAATCACTGAGGGCACCAGCGAAAACTGGCCCCAAACCCAAGCCAATAAGGTTCAGAACAAACAACAGGATGGCGGAAGCCGTGGCACGCATCTTAGGTGGCACCAACGTTTGTGTCATACCAAAGGTGGGTCCCAGATACATGGGCCCAAGAATCGCACCGGGTATCGCAAACAGCAAAGCAAGCCATGGTACATCTGTGGTGTAAAACAGAAAAGCAAAAGGTACCGACAGAAATGTCGCGACACCGGGGAACAGCATATACCAGCGCTTATCTTTTTGGCCAAATCGATCTCCTAAATAGCCACCTAGATAGGTGCCCAGTATGCCGGTCAAGCCAATTAAAAATAGGTAACTGGAGGTTTCAGCGAGACCATAACCATGAATTCGCATGAAATACGCCGGCATAAACAAGCCGACACCATAACCGACAAAGGCGTGCAACGCGCCGGCAAACGACAAGTGTCGAAAGGATCGCAGGCTCGCCATAAAGCGCATAGTCTCGACCAACGTGAAAGCTGGTTCTACTGGCTTATTAATCACCGGTTTTACAGAACCACGCAGCGGTTCGCGAATCGTAAAGTAGACGACAAATGACAACAGAATACCGGGCAAGCCTACCAGTAAAAAGGCCATTCTCCAGCCGTAGTATTCTCCTATCCAGCCACCGGCTAACGTGCCGATAGCACCGCCAATGGGTATGCCCATTGCATAGGTTGCCAAGGCTGTAGCGCGCTTTGATTCCGGAAAGTAATCGGAAATCATCGAATGGATCGGTGGCGAGCAACCAGCCTCGCCAATACCAACCCCAACCCTGGCGAGCAATAAACCACCGAAGGATTTCGCCGTGCTGGTCATCATCGTCATAGCACTCCAGATAAAAATCGCGAGTGCAACGATGTTTTTTCTTGTCCCTACGTCTGCCCATCTGGCGATGGGTATTCCGGCAAAGGTATAAAACAGAGCAAAGGCGATACCGCCTAACAAACCCAGCTGAGTATCACTCAACTCGATCTCTGCCTTGATGGGCTCAATGAGAATTGAAAATATCTGGCGGTCGATAAAGTTGACGATATAAACCAACAAAAATAGACCTAATGCGTAACGCAAATAGCCCTTGCTGTATCCTTCTGCAGACTCTCCGCTTGCCTCTTCTTGCTTATTCATACCAGCCACTCGTGTAAAACCATGAATTCATATATGGCCGCCCACCCGATAACAGATTCTTCACACCATTGACTGATCATGTTATCGACTGCTCGCGGTCCAGGTTAGGGCATCACCACCTCAAACAACCAGGCCTCACCGGCCTCCAGCATGGCATACACGTTCGCATCACTGGTGTCTGTAGAACCGAGTCCGTACTTAGCCGCGAACTTGCGCATCACCGCCGGCACCTGGGGCTGGTCAGTCAGTCTATCGAGGCGCTGGGGATAAATTGCGCCATCAACTCGTATTAAAATGGCATTGTCTTGCGCCACATAGGCAGGCCATTGCTTCCATAGCTTGCCAAGCGTCGTATTCATATAGCCACTAACAAAATAGAGCCTACCGTCCAGGACCACCAGCCAAATGGTTCTGGAGGTTGCCGGTGAACTTGTTTGAAACTCGATGGTTTCTCGACCCTCCAGAAACGACCAATCATCGATGCTCAGCTGTGCTTGACCGGTGCGGAACTCGCCGCCCGAGAGCATGCCAACGGGACCGTCTGAAAAACGCATCAGCACCAATAGGGTGACACTCAGTAGCGCCAACACCAACGAGATAGTGCCTATTAGTCGTACCACGCGCCTACTCCCCCTTTATTTCTGGTGTCGGATCAAGGGCTGACATTATCATATTTTCTTGTCAGCGTGCTGTCTTTCGTGGCAGCCACTGCTGTCACAAAACCTCACTAAGGACTCGATCATATGCCTGTTAGCCAGTGATATTAAATAGGTGCATTTTCAAGATCATGACGGATCGTCTTTCCGGCCATCACATAGTGAAATGTCGACCAGCCATACACGAGTACGACAATCATCAAGGCGTAGCGCAAGCCCTGATCGCCGTATTGCACACTCAAGACGTCACTTAAAATACCGGTCAGCAGAGGGCCCAAACCAAGACCTATGAGATTGAGAACAAAAAACAGAATAGCTGATGCCAAGGCTCGCATGCGCAACGAAACAATCCCGTGAGTCATGGCGATGGTGGGCCCCAGATACATGGCACCCAGCAACACGGGAATTGTATACACCCAGAGTGCCATGCTGTAATCATTGAGCATATAGACGGTCAGCGAAAACGGCACCGCCCCAAGGGTCGCTGCAGCAGGAATCCAGACATACCAGCGCTTATCCTTGACGCCAAATTTGTCGCCAAGATAGCCGCCGAGAAAGGTGCCGGTGGCCCCTGCTGTACCTGATATTAATCCCAACCAGGTCGCCAACTCACCCGTCGAAGTCAAGTCATACTGACGAATAAAGAACGACGCAATCCACTGACCCACGCCATAGCCAACAAAGGCATGCAAACCCGCGGCGATGGATAAGTGGCGAAAGGATTTACGGGACCATAACAGCGCAAACACCGCTTTAATAGGGGGTGTTGTGCTCTCCTTGGTGATGTTTTCAGACTGTCCGCGCCGAGGTTCTCGTAAAGTGAACCGCACCACCAGCGCCCAGAGAATGCCGGGAATACCAATCACAAGAAACACTGTGCGCCAGCCAAAAAAATCATTGACCCAGCCACCGATTATAAAACCGAAGAGGACGCCAAAGTTGATGCCCATTGAATAGATAGAAAGGGCCGTTGCCCGTTGCTGCGGTGGAAAAATATCCGAGATCATCGAGTGTGCAGGCGGACTTCCTCCTGCCTCACCAACCGCGACTCCGATTCGAGCGAGCAAAAGATGAGTAAAATTCTGTGCTGCGCCAGACACGGCTGTCATCAGGCTCCAGGTCGCTATGGCAATCGCAACAATATTGCGCCGTGTACCTTTGTCTGCCAGACGTGCAATTGGTATGCCCAGTACCACATAGAATATTGCAAATGAGATGCCTGACAGCATGCCAAGCTGCCAATCCATGAGGCCTAGATCTTCCTTGATACTCTCCTGCAGGATCACGAGTATTTGGCGGTCAATGAAACTGAAGATATAGACAATCGTCAGAACCCCCAGCGTGTACCACTTATAACCGGGGGTAAATTGCTCAACGGCCTGCTGGCCTTGAGTCGAATCTACCGCCTCCCCGCTAACACTGGTCGTTGATTCACTCACTCAGTCTTCCCCTGGTTTGGCGCTTGACTGAGCCGCACTGTTAGTCTGGGTTGGCAACCTGAAGGAGCTTGACTCAAAAGCTTGACTCGAAAGTCTGACTCGAAAGTCTGTATCGAAAGCCTATATCGAAAGCCTATAGCGAAAGCCTGGCTCGGCTCTTACCAAGAACCTTCGACCCCCCTTCATTCACTGACATTAGGTAGGCCAACCCTAAATGTCAAATGCGGTCCATCTTCTGCCAGAGTAATCCAGCGACGATGATCGCCAGACCCAGGTAAGTTGTGCTGTAGATAGGCTCGCCCAGTATGTAATGGATCAACACCAATGACAGGAACGGCGAGAGAAAAACCAGATTACTGACTCGGCTGGTATTCTCTGCCAGCTTGAGCGCCTGTGACCAACATAAGAAAGCCAGGCCCATTTCAAAGATTCCCACATAAACCGCCGCGGCAAGGCCAATATCGAGGCGGACTATCGGCGTCGAAAACAGCAGGCATGCCAGAAGCGCCAAAGGCACAGCGCAGAGAAAATTCAGGCATAACGCTAACAAGGGCTCTCGAGTATCACGCAGATTCAATATCCAATAGCTGGCCCAGATAATCGTTGAGGCCAGGGCCAATAGGACGCCCAATGGCTCCTGAATACTGCCCAACTGCCAATCTCCCTGAGTCGCAATCAGCACCACGCCCCCGTAGCAAATAGCGGCAGCGATTAAATCACGGGCAGTCATTTGCTGTTTCAAGATCACCACAGACATAAGTGTCAGCACGATCACCCAGGTCTGGTTGATGGGCTGGGCTATCTGCGCAGGCAATCGATCATAGGCAGCGAATAAAATCAGGTAATACAACAGCGGGTTAAGCCCGGCTGCAATAAGCGTGATACGCCAGTGGCTACGAAAGGTGGGCAGCAGCTCGTTCAGCCTACCCTGCAGGTAAAGAGCCGCCAACAATACAAGAGCAGAAGCCAGTGTTGCGTAGAATATAAGCTGGAGTACTGCGAGGGAACTTAAAGCCATCTTAAAAGCGGTAGCAACGGTTGCCCAACACAGTACCGTCGCGACGCCGTAGGCGTAAGCCTGACGTTGATTGACCATAGCGAGGTCCTTGAAGTCGCCTTAATACCACTAGCCGAAGCTAAAAAGTCCGGATAACTCGAAACCCAAGCAGGATGCCAGCCCGGCACCGATCATTCCAGCCTCCTAGCCAAGCGTAACAGGACCACGCGCCAAATAGCTAATTAACGGCAATATGTCTGGCAATAGACTGCGCGTTTGTTTTTTACAGGGTCAACGAATGAACAAGGGCCAGGGTCCGCGCCTGCTAATAGCAAGAGCTTGGCGCCTGCTTGCATCAATATACGAACGAGTTCAGATGCGACGCTGCTTGCGAACTCGTCAGTAGCTAAAGCGTGACTTGACTGCAATGCCCGTGAGGTTGATGACCTCCCGAAGAGTTGGCTCAGGACTCCCCTTCTCCCACTCTTGCCAAATAATATCTTTTTCCCTTTCATCCATTAAATTGTTGTTAGTCATAATTCGCAACCCCTTGTGTTATTCGAGGGTGTTATTCGAGGGTGTTATTCGAGGGTGTTA
>Ga0181606_10000356_pt1 | contig 37224 bp, 33 predicted proteins | sample 041ome_10_FD_132994 | JGI IMG/M metagenome (GOLD analysis project Ga0181606, IMG submission 132994) | Coastal salt marsh microbial communities from the Groves Creek Marsh, Skidaway Island, Georgia - 041412US metaG (megahit assembly) | ecosystem: Environmental > Aquatic > Marine > Intertidal... | reverse complement strand
GCATGGATTCGTGTGGGTAAAAGATCTGAGACCGCATCATACACAAGCTGATGACGGCGAACGCGGCTTAGGCCCTCGAAATTGGGGCTCACGAGCATAAGATCAAAATGACCGCCACCCGAGGCAGCGCCTGCGTGACCCTTGTGGGCCTCGGAGTCATCGTGAAGCTGAAAGGCCTCAACCTCCAACTTTGCTCTTAGGCGATTTTCGATGTCCTCGATTAGGGTCATGTTTTTGCTCGATGGTTAAGGCTTGGACGACTCATCGGGTTCTGCCTTCATAAACCGCCCCATGTAGAGCGCCTGGGCGACAACGAAGGCAAGCGTGAGCCCAAGGGTTCCGAAGACTTTAAAGTCAACCCAGATGTCCGTCGAAAACGCCGAGGCAACCCAGGCATTTAGTGCGGCCATAGCCAGAAAGAAAAGAGCCCAGGCCATGTTAAGCCGCCGCCAGGCATGAGCGGGTAGCTCGATGCGGCCTGCCATGAGCTTCTCAATAAGGTAGATGCGCTTAAAGAGATGCGGAAGGATCAGCACCAACCCGAAGAGCATGTATAAGAGGCTGGGTTTTGCCTTGATGAAACGCTCGTCTTGAAGAAAGAGTGTTGCACCTCCAAAAACAACAATAAGGCCAAGGCTAATCCATTGCATCTTGTCGATGGCTAGGCCCCGCCAGCGCATGAGCCCAATCATTAAAAGACTAATAACAATTGCGCCCGCCGTGGCCGCGTAAATATCAATCGCCTTGTAGAGAACAAAAAAAGCGACAAGAGGAAGCCAGTCGGCAAAAAGCTTCATTCCGACTCGAAACGGACCGAGGCTGAGTTAACGCAGTAACGAAGCCCTGTGGGGGCGGGACCATCGTTAAAGACATGGCCAAGGTGCGCGTTGCACTGGCCGCAGACAATCTCCGTTCGGATCATGCCGTGGCTATGGTCGGCCACCTCTTTAATGACCCCGTCGGAGAGCGCCTTGAAATAGCTTGGCCAGCCACAGCCTGCATCAAATTTGTGGTCGGAGTGAAACAAGGGTGTCTTGCAACAGATGCAGTCGTACTGCCCCTTATCCCAGTGGTTCCAGTAGGCCCCTGTGAAGGATGGCTCGGTGTGCTTAAGCCTCGTGACTGCGTATTGCATGTCGGTAAGCGATTCTCGATACACCTCGTCGGGCTGCTCAAGTGGTGCAGCGGGCGTGGAACCTGTGGAACTGGGCTTCATGGACAAGACCAAAAGGAAAGGAAAGAGACTTTATTCTAAGCCTAGCTGGAGCAACTCAAGGCAAGCCCCTTGGCCCAGTCGGGTGCGGCTTGATGCCAGGGCTCGTGACTCAGGCTGTCGTCAAAGGGATTTTTGATCATGGCCATAGCCTTATGAAGGGGTCCGACATCGCCTTCGTCCTCCAATGCACGAATGACCTCCTCAAGTACCCAGTTACGAAGTACGAAAGCAGGGTTTGCTCGAAGCCGTCGCTCAGACCACTGGGCTGTATGGATTGCGCCTGAGCTTGGCCGCGAGGTATGCCCGAGGCCCTCGCCCTCCTTGAGCTGCGCATCCAGGGCAGTGATGAATGCCCTGGATGCCTCGGAGCCTGGCAGGCATTGAGCAAGTGCACGCCAGCGGTCATCGAATGAGAGTGTCGTATTAAACGGCTGGCAGTGGCCGAGGCTGCGAAAGAAGTGCGTGAAGTCGACCGACTCTTTCTGCAAAAAAAGAAAGCATCGGTCGATGCTGGCCAGCAGTTCGGTGCGTTCGCAATGGTCCAGCCCAAGCTTGTCGCGCATGCGGCTTTCAAACCGGTTATAAAAAGCTGTCTCGTAGCTCGACTGGGCCTCTTCAAAAAGGCTTTGAGCAGACTGGCTTTTGAGATCAAGATCGTGAAGGCCTGCGAGGGCGCTTATAAGTCGTTGCAGATTCCAAAAGCCAATGGAGGGCTGGGTGGCATAACGATAACGCCCCTCGTGATCGCTGTGATTACAAATATGGTTGGGATCGAAGGCCTCCATAAAACTAAACGGCCCGTAGTCAATGGTGAGGCCGAGTGCTGAGAAGTTGTCCGTATTCATAACGCCGTGCATGAATCCCACGCTCATCCAGTCCGCCATAAGGCAAGCCGTTTTACGAGTGATGATCGCCAGGAAGTCACTGACTTGATTAAAGCCCGAAAGCCTTTGCAAGGATAAAAACTCGGGGTCCGCCTCGGACAGAGACCTCAGCATGGCAGCGACCTGCTGCTGTGCTAGAGATTTGGCCTGGGAATCAGTCTGTGCATGGCGCTTAGCCCGATAGGCAAAGTACTCAAAATGGCCAAACCGCAGAAAGCTTGGAGCGATGCGACAGACCACGGCTGCCGGCTCGAGTCTTTCGCGCACGACGGGGGTCTGCGAGACCACTAACGACAAAGCCCGGGTGGTGGCAATGCCAAGCCCATGCATGGCCTCGGAGCATAAAAACTCACGCACCGAGGAGCGCAGCACTGCCCGACCATCGGCATGCCGGGCAAAGGGCGTTGGGCCTGCACCCTTAAGCTGAAGCTCCCAGCCATTCAGTGCGCCCAGGTTCAGCGCGCGACCATCCCCCAGTCTCGGTACGAAGACACCGAACTGATGGCCTGCATAGACAGTGGCGTAGCATCGCGGCTGCCCAATGGCGCATCCCCCCGAGAGCCACTCGGCCCAGCCTGGGCAGCGTTGAATGGTCTCGGCCGATTCGCCGATGCAAGCCGCTGCCTCCTCCGAGACCGCCACCAAAACGGGTTCTTTAAGGGGTGTCGGGTCGCAGGGGTAGGTTAGGGGCTCTGTTGCCCAGGGCTGCTCAATGCCTGAAAGGCCAGCGGCAACCAACGGGCCCTGGTGACTGGACTGCGAGGACGTCAGCGCGGAAAGGCTCTGAAGCTTGGCGGTTCCGGACGCCGGATGCGCAGATAGTGGGGGAAGTTCAAAGCCGTTCATGCGAACCAGTGTAAGACTTGGTATGGTTCTGCCCATGGATTCCCCTTCGTACCCCCCGGAAAGCCCCAGTCACACCCCTTTTATGGCGCATCTTGGACCGCATCATGCGTCGGCTCATGATGGGCAGTCACGACTTGAGCTCAAGCTTCAGCCATGGCAGCGAAATGGCTTAGGCGTTGCCCATGGGGGCGTCATCATGACCCTTTTGGATGCGGCCATGGCCATGGCCGCGAAGTCAGCGGACCCCGCCGGCGCCTGGGTGGTGACCATTGAAATGAAGACCAGTTTTCTTCGGCCGGGTCGGGATGAGCTAATTGCTCTTGGCTTTTGTGAGCATCGGTCAACCAGCATGGCCTTTTGCCGTGGAGAAATAAAAGACCCCTCGGGACGGCTCATCGCCACGGCCATGGGGACCTTCCGACGCATGACGGCTTTGGCCGGCCGCAAGGCGCCTACGACCGCCGATGATCCTTAGGCTGGGATGTCATAAGCGCCTGGGTGGGGAACCTAGAGCTTTGGTCGGTTAGGAATCTGCGGCTCGCGTGGCACGACGTAGGGCAAGGCCTGAAGCTCAAGCATGACTGTCTCTCCGGAAGACGGCAGGCGACCGGTAACAGTAGACTGATCCCGAAAGGGCTCGAGCTTAAGACTTACCAGGTAGTGCGCGCGATCGGCGTCGGTGGAAGATGCCACCGACACGATTTCACCAACCGGGTCTTCGCGGGTCCCTTCCTCAAAAAACAAAAAGATATCTGCCCCGGGTTGAAGGCCTGAAGGCCCTTCAAACAAAAACATCCGCTGGTTGAGCTTGCCAAGGTAGTGGCTGCGGGCGACTACCTCCTGGCCGGGGTAGCAGCCCTTGGTGAAGCTAACCCCGCCGAGCAGATCGAGGTTAACGGTCTGCGGCACGAAGCGCTCGCTGAGTTCGGCCTGAAACCAGGGCAGGCCTTGCCGAATCTCCGCCTCATCCCAAGCCTCGGGCGAGAGGGTCTGAAGGCCGCTGGCCAGGCGGCCCGGGGCTGAGTTTTGCTGAGAAGGCTCTGCGTGCGATGGCGGGCCAATAAGCCAAAAGCGCTCGGTGTCGTTATTTGAACGAGTCTGATGGGGCCGCTCGGCTGGCAAGAGCGTGAGGCCCTGCGCTGAGAAGGCTGCGAAATCAATCGGCTGCGTCAGCGAGCCACCGTAAATGACTGAATCGGCCTCGCGAACCTTGACCTTGGCTCGTAGTACGAACATGGACAACCGCTTCACCACGGATGTCGCGAGCGAGGCGGGCAGGAGCAATCGAAACTGTTCGGCGCTGTCGCGCCAGATCCAGAAGCTTGCATAAAGCCGACCTTTCGCGTTGCAGTAGCCAGAAAGCTGCGCCTGAACGGCACCGACCGGAGGCTCTCCGCTTGAAGGCTGGGCAAGGCCATTTACATCGTTACAGAGCTGGGCCTGGAGGAAAGAGAGCGCATCGGGCCCATCCACGATAACGACACGGTAATTGAGGCGGTGTTCTGGGACAAGGTTAAGCATAGGCTGGATAATAGGCCATAGGTTCACAGCCGCAGGTGAACTTAACCTACTTATTCAGCGGAAATAGAGGCCTTGCGACGATTTCTTTTTGCTCTTGTTGTTTTGCTGTTCTTTGGGCTTGCTGCCATGGTGGCTGGGCTGGTCTGGCTGACGCAACCGGTTATCCCTCGCCTTGCTCCCGCGTTGGGGGAGGCCAGTCAACAGCCTGCGGCTGTTGAGGTGGCCATTTCGCCTGGGGCATCGGCGCGGGCGATTGGCCGAGTCCTAAAGGACCACGGTGTCGATGTAACGCCCGACGGGTTTGCCCGGACCGCGCGACTTCTTGGGCTGCACGACCAGCTTCAGGCGGGCGTCTATGGTTTTCCGCAGGGCTCCTCCATTTGGCAGGTCCTTACGATATTAAGTCGCGGTCAAGAGCTGCAGGAGTCTGTCACCTTGTTAGAGGGCTGGACCTTTTCTCAGATTCTTGCAGCCCTTCATAACCATCCACATATTAAGAAAACGCTCACCGGTGATGCCCAGGCCATCTCGATTGCCTTGGCTCAAGAAATGAGGCTTCCTTTTGCCTCGGCCGAGGGATGGATTTTTCCAGATACTTACCTTTTCCGTCGCGGCCAGACGGACCACGACCTTCTAACCCGAGCCGTTCGTCTTCAGAAGGAAATGCTCGAGGAGGCATGGAATAAACGATCATCGCGCAACCTTCTGCAGTCCCCCGAGCAGGCACTTGTACTGGCCTCTATTGTCGAGAGGGAGACACAGGCTCCGGAAGATCGCGCTCGTGTCTCGGCGGTTTTGCAAAATCGGCTTCGTATTGGCATGCGTTTGCAGTCCGACCCCACCACTATCTACGGCCTAGGGTCGGCCTTTGATGGCAATCTTCGCCGCAACGATTTAAGTCATCCTTCCCCCTACAACACCTACCGTCACAAGGGCCTGCCACCGGGTCCGATTGCCAGCCCAGGGCGCCTGGCGTTATTGGCAGCGTTGCAGCCCGCAGAGACTTCGGCACTTTATTTTGTGGCCAAGGGCAATGGCCGCTCTTACTTTAGCCATGATCTTCAGCAGCACAACTGGGCTGTGAACTATTACCAACGGGGTATTGGGCAGCCTCCACCTGTGGAAAGAAGCCTGTGAGCCTTTTTGGGTCCAGTCCGCCGCCCAGTGCCAGCCAGTCGGCGGAATCAGGTGCAGCGGGCCCGAAGTTTCTGGTGCTCGAGGGTATTGACGGCGCGGGTAAGAGTACCCACCTTCAGTTTCTTGCCAATCGTTTACGTGAGTCGGGCCAGTCGGTTCTCATCACACGTGAGCCTGGGGGCAGCCCCTTGGCCGAGACGCTTCGAGAAATTGTTTTGCATTCGCCTATGGATGGTCTGACTGAGCTGCTTATTATTTTTGCGGCCCGCCGCGATCATCTGCGGCAGACCATCTGGCCGGCTTTGGAACGGGGACAATGGGTTATTTCCGATCGTTTTACCGATTCCACGCGGGCTTATCAGGGGACAGCCCGTGGACTGCCATCAAGCCTCATCGAGGCCATGGCTCAGGCCGTTGAGGCAGAGGGTAGGGGCCCTGACCACGTCTTCTATTTCGATCTTCCGGCCGAAGTGGCCGCCAAGCGAAGGCGCGATCGTTCTGCGGGCGCACTGCTTGCCGAGGAGGCTGATCGGTTCGATACCGAGACCATTGCGTTTTTCGAAAGGGTTCGCCTGGGCTATCGGCTTGCGGCCCAAAATCGCCAGGACCGACAGACCTGGATTGACGCACAGCGCTCGGTCGAAGCCATCCAGCAAGACCTCGCCCAGGTCATGCATTCTTGGCTTTCCTTCAACGCCCAACTTAGCGGTACGGCTGCCCCATGACTAAGGCAGGGCAGCAGCCAGACTCACTGGGGAATGCGCAATCTTGCCTCGTATGGAAGCCTTGGTTTGATGACTGGTGGACGCAGTCCAGGCCCTTTCTTCAAGCTGAGGCCCAGGCCGGGCTTCTTGTTGGGCCCGCCCGGATGGATCTCGGTGCCTTCGCGCTTGCCCTTGCTGCGGCGCGGCTGTGTCATCAGCCTGCTCCCGATGGTCGGGCCTGCGGAAAGTGCCCAAGCTGCCGTTGGGTAGCCCAGGGGCAGCACCCGGACTGCCGCTGGATTCGATCGGCCATGGAGCAGGGCGCCGACTCCGAGGCAGCATCTGACGACTCGGACGAGTCCGCCGATGAATTGGTCACCGGTTCTGAGCCTGCTGCAGAGACAGCCGAGGGAGACTCCGCAGGCAAAGAAAAGAAACAGAGCGCCCAGATTCTAATTGGCCAGATACGGTTGCTTCAAGATTTTGCGGGGGTGAGCTCGCATCGAGGGGGCTCACGCTGGGCCGTCATTGGGTCCATTCATCGTCTCAATATCTTTTCGGCCAACGCCCTATTGAAAGGCCTTGAGGAGCCGGAATCGGGCATGCGGTATTTGCTATACGCCGAAAGGCTTCGTGGCGTACCGGCCACCATTCTTTCGCGTTGCCGCCGGCTGGTTCTTCAGACGAACGCCCGTAGCGTTCAAGACCATGCGCTAGGAGCAAACGAGGCCAGTTCCTGGCTATTGCCCTTTCTAACTGGCCGGCCTGTGCGAGTGCAGCCCACGGCTTGGGCTGCCCGTGTGGTTAAGACCACCTCCATTGCCGATGCGGTCGAACTGTTGTTGCGCTGGCTCACCGACATGGAGCGCGCGCGCCATGGTCTTGAGGTCCGTCACTTTCCAAAGGAGGCTGAGGCGCTTACGGCCTGGGCTCATGCAGCGTCGGGTCAGACGTCGGCAGTGCCTTATGCCGACCGTTACGCAAGACTCATCGATAAGCTTTTGGTCTATGCCCGTGGCAGTCAGCACCCCGTGAATGCACAGCTTTACCTGGAGTCTGTGTTTGAGGACCTTCGTCAGTTGCTGTTCCCTGGAATAATCAGGCGTTGAAATTTAGAAAGTCATCTCATGCCGCTTGAGTTTGCCGACTCCCACTGCCATTTGAACTACGAGGGCTTGTCGCAGCGTACCGACGACGTACTCCAGGCCATGGCTTGCGCTGGGGTAACACGCGCTCTGAATATATGTACAACCCTTGAGGAGGCCGATCAGGTTCTCGAGCAGACCATAGGCCGGCCTCGTCTTTGGTGTTCGGTGGGTGTCCATCCCGATTACGACGAAGTCGCCCGCGAGCCTACCGTGGACGAGTTAGTGCGCCGGGCCGATCACGAGAAGGTTGTGGCGATTGGTGAAACGGGTCTGGACTACTACCGACTCAAAGGCGACCTGGACTGGCAGCGGGAGCGGTTTCGGGTCCATATTCGCGCCGCACGCGCGGTGAATAAGCCCTTAATTATTCATACTCGTGAGGCAGCGGGTGACACTTTACGCATCCTTCGTGAAGAGAAAGCACATGAAGTTGCTGGCGTAATGCATTGTTTTACTGAGTCAATGGATGTCGCGCGTGCTGCCATCGACCTGGGGTTCTTTATCTCGCTGTCAGGGATCGTGACCTTTAAGAATGCTCAGCAGGTTCACGAGGTTGCTCGTGAAGTCCCGCTTGAGAACCTTCTTATTGAGACGGACGCTCCGTTTCTTGCCCCGGTGCCGTTTCGTGGTAAGACCAATGAACCGGCCTTTGTGGTGCATGTGGCTGAGCGCATTGCCGAACTCAAGGGCCTCGCCGTTGAGGAAGTCGCACAAGTCACGACACAGAATTTCTGCCGGTTTATACGCCAGGCGGCTTAGCTTCGAGCCGCGTTAATGTCTCGGCGGCATCGCCTACAGATCTATGAATAGCTGCATTAAGATCTGACTTCGTCCTAAAATTTGCCCATAATGTATATTATGTTAACTAATCTGCTTATAAGAGAAGGGTCTCAACGACCCCCCTCCTCAGGATGCAGTAGTTAGATAGAGCAAGCGGGTCTGCGCAGGGTGACCGACCGGCGTGGCGTGCCCGCACTCAAAACCTAAAGCCGCTCAAAGACCACCGCAATGCCTTGGCCACCCCCAATGCACATGGTGGCAAGCCCATACCGGCCGCCGCTGCGGTGAAGCTCGTGAATGCACTTGGTTGCAATCACCGCGCCGGTTGCACCTACGGGGTGGCCAAGCGCAATGGCGCCGCCGTTAACGTTGACTTTAGCCGGATCAAACCCAAGCACTTTCGTCACTGTCAGGGCCTGCGCTGCAAAGGCCTCGTTCGACTCAATGACATCGATTTGATCAAGGGACAGGCCGGCACGCTGCAAGGCAATTTTTGTTGAGGGAATGGGCCCTTCGCCCATGACATCGTTTGGAACTCCGGCCACGGCGTAGCTGACGACCCGTGCGAGTGGTTTGGCTTTTGTTTTTGCTACCGCCGCCGCCTCGCCAAGGACAAGAAAGGCGCCCGCATCGTTAATGCCCGAGGCATTGCCTGCGGTCACAGAGCCGTCTTTTTTAAACGCAGGCTTCATGGCGGCGAGCTTTTCAAGGCTTGTCGCCCGTGGATGCTCGTCGGTATCAAAGACAACATCACCCTTTTTCGAGCTGATGGTGATGGGCACAATTTGATCTTTGAAGCGTCCCTCGGCAATGGCCTTGGCAGCCCGGTTCTGTGATTCAAGGGCAAAAGCGTCCTGGTCCTCGCGCGAAAGGCCGTGCTTGGTGGCAAGGTTTTCTGCAGTAATACCCATGTGTCCAACACCAAAGGGGTCGGTTAGGGCAGCCACCATCATGTCAATCACCTTGGTGTCGCCCATACGAGCGCCGCTTCGCATGGCGGGGCTCAGGTAGCCGCCACGGCTCATCACTTCAACGCCGCCACCAATACCAAAATCGGAGTCCCCAAGAAGGATATTCTGGCTGGTTGAGACAACGGCTTGCAGAGCCGAGCCACAAAGCCTGTTGATGGTGAGGGCCACCGATGTCATAGGCAAGCCTGCTTGAATACTTGCAACCCTTGCCACGTAGGCTGAACGTGACTCGGTGGGAATGCAGTTCCCCACCACCGCATATTGCACAAGCTCGGCATCGACAGCCGAGCGGGCGATAGCCTCTTTCATCACCATACCGCCAAGCTCGCTGGGCTCGAGGCTCGATAGGCTGCCTCCAAATCCGCCAATGGCGGAACGCACGGCACTTAGAACTAAGACTTCTCTCATATTGCTCTCCTCTGCTTAGGTTTCAATGGGTTTCTGGTTCTGAGGTGACTTGAGGTGAACGTTAGGGCTCGGTAAAGAACTCTGGGCCTCGGAGTCTACCCAGATGGCTTCAAGGTCATAGGCATCGCTCTCGACGATGTCAACGTCGGCCCACTCGCCAAGCCTTACCGGCATGGTGTGCCGTGAATTGGGGTCTGGCCAAATACGTACAGTCCCGTCAATTTCTGGGGCATCGCCCGGGCCACGGGCAATGAGGCAGCCCTCCTCTTCATCGATGGCGTCAATGAGAACACGCACGCGCCGGCCGACCCAGCGCTGCAGCCGAGCCTCTGAGATGGGCGCCTGATGCGCCATAACGCGTTCTTGGCGCTCACGTCGAACCTCTTCGGGGACCGGATTGGCTAGCTGGTTTGCGGTGGCGCCCTCGACTGGACTGTAGGCAAAACAGCCAAGTCGGTCGATCTGTGCCTCACTTAGGAAATCCAAAAGCACCTGAAACTCGTCCTCGGTCTCCCCAGGAAAGCCCGCAATAAAGGTGCTTCGAAGGGTGAGGTCGGGGCAGACCTTGCGCCAACTTTGGATCCGGTTCAGCACTTTTTCTGCGGCGGCCGGTCTTTTCATGCGCTTTAAGACATCCGGATGACCATGTTGAAACGGAATGTCCAGATAGGGAAGTATCTTGCCCTGAGCCATGAGGTCAAGAACATCATCGACATGCGGATAAGGGTAGACGTAATGCAACCTGACCCAGACCCCCAGCTCTCCGAGCTCCTTGGCAAGCTCATAAAAATGCGTCTTTACAGGTCTGCCATTGACAAAGTCCGTGCGATGACGGAGGTCTACGCCGTAGGCGCTCGTGTCCTGTGAGACGACAAGTAACTCTTTAACGCCCGCCTTCACAAGGGCCTCAGCCTCGCGCATCACCTCACCTATCGGCCGGGAGACGAGGTCGCCGCGCATGCTAGGGATAATGCAAAAGCTGCAGCGATGGTTGCAGCCCTCCGAGACCTTTAGATACCCGTAGTGGCTTGGAGTAAGCCGAATTCCTTGCTCGGGAACAAGATCGGTGAAGGGATCGTGCGGCTTGGGAAGATGGGTGTGAATAGCCTGCATAACCTCGGCCGTGGCGTGCGGCCCGGTGACGGCGAGAACCTTGGGGTGTGTCTTCTGAACGAGGTCGCGCTTGCCAAGGCAGCCCGTCACGATGACCTTTCCATTTTCTTCTAAGGCCTCACCAATGGCGTCGAGGCTCTCTTGCACTGCCTCGTCAATAAAGCCGCAGGTGTTTACGACAACAAGGTCGGCCCCCCCATAGTCGGCGGAAATGGCATAACCTTCGGCTCGAAGCTGAGTAAGAATGCGCTCCGAGTCAACAAGCGCCTTGGGGCAGCCGAGCGAGACAAAGCCAACCGTGGGACTGGTCACAGAATGCGCACTGCCCTAGTCGTTCTTAGGCTTGCTGGCTGGGCGCTCTTCTCCTTTTGGGAACCCAAAAGAGGACATCATGTTGCGCGTGTTGGCCTGCATCTGTTCTTCCATTTGCAGAAAAACCTTTTGGCTCTGGTCGAGGTAGCTGGCCATTAGGTTTTGCATCATGGGGGCCTGCCCCGCCATAAACTGCGTCCAAGATTCTTGGTTTACAAGCCCTTTATTGCTGGCCATTAACGCCTCAGATTGTTTCTGAAGTTTCGTTTGCATGTCCATGAATCCTTGCATGTTTTTCTCAAGGTAGGTGCCCATCAGGCCTTGCATGGCGTTGCCATAAAAACGAATAATCTGCGCAAGGACATTGGCTGAGAAGATGGGCATGCCTGCGGACTCTTCTTCAAGAATGATCTGCAGAAGAACGCTTCGGGTGAGGTCCTCTGACGATTTCGCATCGACCACCTGAAACTCTTCGTGGGAAAGCACCAGCTCCTTGACATCGGACATGGTGATGTAGCTGCTGGTGCGTGTGTCGTAAAGCCGCCGGTTAGGGTACTTTTTAATGAGGCGGCCATCTTTTTTCGAGGAGGAGACCATAGCCTGTCCGCCTAGCTCATGTGCAGGCCACCGTTGAGCGAGAAGTCTGCCCCGGTAGCAAAGCCGCTGTCATCCGAGGCAATCCAGGTGACCATGGAGCCAATTTCTTCTGGCTCGCCAAGACGCTTAACTGGAATGGTCGCTACGATCTTCTCAAGTACCTCGGGCTTGATGGCACGAACCATGTCGGTGCCGATGTAGCCTGGCGAAACGGTGTTGACGGTGACCCCTTTGGCTGCAAGCTCCTGCGCAAGGGCCATGGTAAAGCCGTGAATACCGGCCTTGGCTGTGGAGTAGTTGGTCTGACCAAACTGCCCCTTCTGGCCGTTGACCGACGAGATGTTAATGATGCGCCCCCAGCCCTTGACCACCATGCCTTCAACCACCTGCTTGGTGACATTGAAGAGGCTATTTAAATTGGTATCAATCACAGCACCCCACTGCTCCGGGGTCATCTTTAAAAACACGCCGTCTTTAGTAATACCCGCATTATTAACAAGCACATCGGGGTTCCCGTGCTCGGCCTTCACTTTTTCAAACGCTTCGACTGTGGACTCCCAGCTTCCCACATTACCCACTGACGCGTAGAAGGTATAGCCATCCGAGGCCTGCTCGCCAATCCACTTCTGGTGGTCGCGGCTTGGGCCACAGCCTGCAATGACCTTAAAGCCTGCGTCGTGCAACTTTCGACAGATTGAGGTACCAATGCCTCCCATACCTCCGGTAACGTACGCAACGCGTTTCTCCATAACGACTCCTCCAGTAGTGTTTTCTTACCTAATGCTTTTTTAGTAATGTCCCCTTGTACGTCCTAGGTCTGGTTCTCTGCAATAAGGTCTGCTGCCTTTTCTTTGACGTAATGGCCGGGCGCGGGCTCAAGTACCTTATAAGCGCCCGGCTTGCCAAGCTTTTTGGGCGCCACCATGTCTTTGCCCTTGTAGGGCTTAAGCCATGCAGCCCAGTCATTCCACCAGCTTCCAGGGTACTCCTTCGCCTGACTCAGGAAGTCATCCGAACTCTTACCTACGGTTTTGGCGATGCTAAAACTTCGCTTGTTCTTTGCAGCGGGGTTGATGCTTCCCGCAATATGACCACTTGCCCCAAGGACAAATCGCACATTGGCACCGGTTAAAGCCTTTGCCGAGGTCCACGCCGAGGTCCAGGGCACGATATGGTCCTCGCGTGCCCCAAAGGCATAGACAGGCATCTTGATTTTTCGAAGGTCGATGGGCTGCCCGCAGATCTTGAGCTTATTGGGCCTAACAAGGTTGTTCTCAAGGTAAGTGTTGCGCAGGTACCAGGCAAAGAACGGCCCGGGTAAATTGGTGCTGTCCGAGTTCCAGTAAAGAATGTCAAAGGCTGGCGGGGTCTCTCCCTTCAGGTAGTTACGTTCGACGTAATTCCAAACGAGGTCGTTGGGGCGCAAGAAAGAAAAGGTTGTGGCCAGTTCTTGGCCAGGCAAAAGCCCGCCCTGCCCAATCGTGGCCTCACGCATGGCCACCTGAGACTCGTCAATAAAGACATCCAGTACCCCTGTGTCGGAGAAGTCGAGCAGGGTTGTCATCAAGGTAAGCGTCTGAACTGAGGTATCGCCCTGGGCGGCAAGCACAGCTAGAGCGTTGGTGGTCATGGTTCCACCCACACAGAAGCCAAGCGCATTGATAATGGGACTTCCTGAAATGGCCTTCACTGCCTCAATGGCCTTGAGAATGCCCTTGCCAATGTAGTCCTCCCAGGTGGCATTCGCCTGAGCATGGCCGGGATTCTTCCATGAAACCAGAAATACCTGGTGACCCTGATCGACCGCAAACTTCACCAGAGAGCTTTGTGGGCCGAGGTCCATGATGTAAAACTTGTTGATGCTTGGCGGCACCATCAGAAGCGGCACACTCCCCACCTTGGGCGTGGAGGGCTTATATTGAATAAGCTGAAGAAGCTCGTTTTGAAAGACGACGGCACCAGGCGTGGTAGCCAGATTTTCGCCAATCACGAAGCCCGACTCGTCGGTCTGAGAGATACGCCCCTTTTGCATGTCGTGCAAGAGGTTGTCGATTCCAGCACGAAGACTCTCGCCCTTGGTTTCAATCAGGCGCCGCTGGGCCTCTGGGTTCGTGGCCAGAAAGTTGGTCGGCGACAGTGCATCGATCCATTGCTGCACAACAAACTTTAGTTTTTGCTGGGTCTTGGCGTCGGCATGCACTGCCTTGGTCATGGCCATGAGCGTCTCGCTATTTAAGACGTAAAGGGCTGCAAGAGTGCTGTAAGGGCTCGATTGCTGCCAGTCGGGAGTACTAAACCGCCTGTCTTGCGACGCTACCGACTGCGCGTTCTGGTCTGAAGTAAGAATCTGACTAAGCTTCTGGACATAACCACGCTGGATTTCAGCGAGGTCTTCTGCAGATATTGGGCTGAGGTTTTGCGTCATCTGAAAATTCTCCCCGACAGTGTACTTTAGTACTAGTCTACCCTCCCTGAGACCGGGGTTAACCCGTTATTGGTCACTCGTACGCCAAATAAGGGCAGCCATACGCCCCGTTTTGGGCTCTCGACGGTAGGAATAAAAAGCGGATGGGTTACTGAAGGTGCAGGCCGCCTCATTTCTGATCTCGATTCCCCTTAAGCCTCGGGCTGCTAGGGCAAGGCTTATTTGCCGGCCGGCGATCTGGGGCATATCTGCAAACCAACGTCCCGCGGGTGATGGCTTGAAGTCCACATCGGCGGCCTGATTTGCCTTTAAGGCCGCCACCACCTCCTCACCGACCTCAAACTGATCAAAGCCAATGCAGGGCCCAAGCCATACCCAGAGGCCGCTGGCGCAGTCCTCAGGACTTGCCGCCTGCATGGCGTCAATCAGCGATTCGATGACTCCATTGGCAAGGCCTCGCCAGCCCGCGTGGGCGCCTCCAACGACCCTCCCATTGCCAGATGCCATCAAGACAGGCAAGCAGTCAGCCGTCAGAATGGCGCAGGCATGACCAATAAGAGTGGAAACGCTGGCGTCAGCTTTGGGTCCGAGCCCGTCCTGCAGCTGGACGTCCGACGGATTTTCTTCTTCGACCCGAATCACCCTCATGCCATGGACTTGTTGAAGCCAGAATGGCTTAGCCCCGAGAGCCTGTTCAAGCGTCTGACGATTCGCGTGAACGGCAGCAGGGTCATCGCCCACATGCAGCCCAAGGTTGAAGGCGCTGTAGGGGGGGGGCGAGTAACCAGCCGATGCGCAGGCCGATGCATTCAAACCCCGCTGCGTGTAGGCAAGGCCCACGCCAGGGACGGGGCAGACCACACGAACAATGGCCGGGTGGCGCGATGTCATTCGAGAGGCAGACCCGCTGCCCTGAGCAGGCCAAGAAAGTCCTCAGGGGGCCCTTGCTCAAAGTTCAAGGCCTCACCGTTCGAGGGCTTGACGAGGCCAAGGCTTTTGGCATGGAGCGCCTGACGCTCAATACCAGGCCTTGCCTGACGAGGCGCACCCTGGTGGTAGACCGGATCGCCCACGATGGGATAGCCGATTGACTGCAGGTGCACGCGAATCTGATGGGTTCGGCCCGTCTCAAGCCGGCAGGCCACAAGCCGAACGGGCTGTGCATCAAGAAGACCCGAGGCGAGCACCTGGTAGTGGGTGGTGGCGGGCTTGCCCCGATCGCCGTTAACAATCGCCATACGCTGACGGTCGCTGGGGTGCCGGCCAATGGGGGCCTCGACCTTGCCTTTCATCAGCCCCGAGCGGCCGCTATTACCCGAGGCCTGACGGTGCCAGCAGACCGCAAGGTAATGTCGGAAGACTGACTTACTTTGCAGCTGCCGAACCAGGCTTGTCTGACTGGTAAGCGTTTTGGCTACCACCATAAGCCCCGAGGTATCGCGATCGAGCCTGTGCACGATACCCGCACGAGGCAAGACCCGAAGCTCCGGCCAACGATGGATAAGTCCATTTAACAGAGTGCCCGACCAGTGCCCAGCGGCGGGATGGACCACAAGGTTGGCAGGCTTGTTGATCACAATCAGCTCGTCATCTTCAAAAACAATGGCGAGCTCCATGGGCTCTGGCTCCCAGGTTTCTGTTGCCTGAGGAATGGGGATGCGTACCTTATAAAGCTGGCCTGCCGCCACAGCCTGGCTGCCCTTTGTTATGGGGGTGTCGAAAAGGCTAACCTGTGCGGCCGTGATCCATTGCTGAATTCGGGATCGCGAATGGCTGCTAAGACTTGCTGCCAAAAAGGAATCGAGTCTCTTACCGGCCTGCTCAGGCTGGACCTCAAGGCAAAGCTCCTCGCTATAATGAGGCTGGTCTAACTCGCCGGCCTCGTCGACCTCAGAAAGGTCTTCGCCAAGTGGCTTTGGGTGAGTGTGGGTTTGCAGGTCGGTCAATGTGAAGGAGTCTCTGTCTTGATAGCCGAACGTATTAAGGGCTTGCGTCTATTTTCCCTTTTAATTTTGGTTTTGGCTTTTCTGTCAGTCGGCCTCTCAGGATGCTCGACCACCGAGCGCGACGAAACCGTGAACTGGTCGGCCGACCGACTTTATTCCGAGGCAAAAGACGAAATGGACGCCGGCAACTGGGCCACTGCCATTAGCCTGCTGCAAAAGCTTGAGTCTCGCTACCCTTTCGGCCGGTATGCCCAGCAGGCTCAGCTCGATACGGCCTATGCGCACTGGAAGGACGGGGAGCTTGGCCTGGCCTTGGCCGCCGTTGACCGTTTTTTGCGCCTGTACCCTAATCACGACAGTGTCGACTACGCCATTTATTTAAAGGGCCTCATTAACTTTAACGATCGATCCAACCTCTTTTCAAAAATCACTGGTGAGGATCTCGCTGAACGTGACCCCAAGGCGGCACGAGAAGCCTTCGATAGCTTTAAGCGCCTTATTACGGAATTTCCCTCGAGCCGCTATACACCGGACGCCACGGCACGGCTTCAGTTTCTTCTGAACACCCTTGCCTATAACGATGTGCATGTAGCGCGTTATTACCTGCGTCGCGGGGCTCATATGGCAGCAGTCAATCGAGCCAAAGAAGTTGTCTACAGCTACCAGGGCACCCCCGCCATCGAAGAGGCCCTCGCCCAGCTTGAACTTGGTTATGCAAGGCTTGGATTAACCGACCTTCAAAAAGATGCGCGTCGTGTTTTAGAAAAGAACTTTCCAGAAAGCCTCTACCTAAAGCATGGCTACGACCCCAAAGAGCGGTTTGGGCTCTCGGAGTCGTTGCGTGCGAGTTCACCAGGGTTCTGGTCGCGACTGAAGTTCTGGAACTAACTTTTAAGCGGTGGATGCAAAGCCCTGAGTCCCTGCTCCACTGTTTGTCGGGCTTCTCGGGGCGTCACCTACGGGTCGAGTGTCTTCACAAACTCAATAGCATCGGTCAGGCTTTGGGAACGCCGAAATTTAGGCAAGGCCTCAAGCATCTTGCGTCCATAGCCCATCTGCACCAGCCTGCGGTCACCCAGTAAACAAATACCTCGATCGTGCTCGGTTCGAATGAGGCGTCCTACGCCTTGCTTGAGTGAAAGCAAGGCCTCGGGACATTGAATGTCTCGAAAGCCGCTTCCCCCAGTCCTCTCACACTGCTCGATTCGTGCCCTCAGCACGGGATCATCAGGCGGTGCGAAAGGAAGCTTATCGATAATAACCATTGACAAGGCCTGGCCCGGAACATCCACACCTTCCCAAAAGCTTGCGCTGCCCACCAAAATGGCATTGCCTTGTTGTCGAAAAAGTTCAAGCATGGCCTCTCGGCTTCGTTCGCCTTGCACCAGAAGAAGCCGGTCATCGAGCAGATGCGCATACTTTGCGCGCAGTTCCGAGGCGGCAAGACTCACGGCACGTAGGCTCGTGCACAGAATAAAGAGCCCCCCGCTTAGCTCGGAAAGAACAGTCTTGAGCTCAGGCATGCGAAGCAGTGCCTGAATATGGTCGGGTGACTTGGGGTCTGGAAGGTCCTTCGGGATAACAAGCAGACCCTGATCTTTGTAGCAAAACGGGCTTTCAAACAGCCCTTCGCGCACTGTCTGAAGACCAAGCCTGTCTTTGAAATACTGAAATGGCTTGTCACTGCCTCCCCCTAAGCTAAGAGTGGCCGACAGAAATAACCAAGGCACCGCAGCATTCTGCATAACAGGTGCAAGTACGTCGGCCAGTGACAGCGGCGAGCGATGGAGGCTAAGCCCGTAGCTGTTTTGCTCAAGCCATTGAACATAGGCCTGGCTCTCTTGAGGTACAACCTCCTGAAAAAGTCTAACTCTTGAAGACAAGTCGTGTAGACGATCTTCAAGGCGCTGCAGCTCGGGGTCCTCCGACCTTATCTCGCTGAAAACGGACTGGACCTTTCGAAGAGCGTCTTTAAGCTCCGAGAGGCCCAGTGCAAGCTTTTGATGGGCGTCAGACTCGGGTTCTGGCCAGCCGTAACGGCCAAGCCCCAAGGCCTGGGCAGCAAGTCGTAGGGACTGCGCGGAGCGCTCAATCTCTGCAGCAAGACCGGGCCAGTCGGCGCGACCGGCGGCAAGAAGCTGGCCAGCGGACAGAAGATCGCGCGCAAGCGTGGTGAGTGCCTGGCTTGAGACTGTTTGTGTGAACTGGTCGGAGGCAATATCGAGAAAGCCATGAGCCTCATCAATAATGTAGGCCTGCGGCTTGGTAAGAAGTTCAACCTCTTGGTCTTGAAGCAGTCGCAAGGACGAGCAGAGCAGGTGGTGGTTCACAATCACAACACTCGCTTCCAGGGCTTCCTCACGGGCCTTCATCACAGCGCATTCAGCAATATGCGCGCAGCGATGACCAAGGCAGTTCTCCATGGTGGAAGTCACTGCGGGAATTAAGTTGGGCTGACGACTAATAGGGTCAAAGCCGCTTAGATCTCCATCGGGTGAAACTCGCGAAAACTCAGCGAGCTGATGCAATAGGGTCTGCTCTTGCAGGTTAAAGCCAAGCTGCCCGCCGAGGGCACGATTGAGTCGATGGGCGCAGACATAGTTGGAACGTCCTTTAAGTCGGGCCACTTTCACTGGTCGACCCATAACCTCAGCAAGTCTGGGCAGGTCGCGGTTGTAGAGCTGGTCTTGCAAGGTCTTGCTTGCGGTGGAGATCACAACCGTTGCGCCTGCCGTCAGTGCCGGTATCAGGTAGGCAAAGGTCTTCCCAATGCCTGTGCCCGCCTCTGCAATCAGTGACTCGCGGTTCACGAGGCAATCAAGAATGGTTTTTGCTAAGCGGTGCTGTTCGTCACGGTAACGAAAGTCACGCGAGGAGCTTAGGAGCAGCCCATTGGGCCCGAGGTAGGTGTCAACAAGGGCTTCGAGATCCTGGTAAGGGGTCTTCCTAAGCCTGTCGTGCCCCTCAGGCTGGTTCATTCGGTGCGTCTAGGGACGCAAGGTAGGCAATTTGATCTTTTAGTTGAAGCTTTCTTTTTTTTAATCGGCGCAGGGCAAGATCGTCCGAGGAGGCGCCTGCGTCTTGGAGCGAGACGATCAACTGGTCAAGCTCTCTGTGTTCGGCCTCAAGCTCTAGCAGCCGAATCTGACCGGTTCGAATGTCATTCATTAACTTAATCTAACTGAACTTTGTCTGAAGTGAAAGGGCCTGCCTGGGTGGTGGGCTTTCCAAGTTGACCCAGACGCTGGTTGCGGACGTCAGCCGCCTCAAGGCGCTGCCTGTGCCGAACATCGGCCTCAATCTGACGTATGTCCCTGCGCAAAAGTTCCTTCGCAAGCTCATGCTGGCGGCGCACCTGGGCCGCATCGCGCCGAAGTTCATCGAGGCATGAGGCGGAGATAAACTTGGACAGACAAACTTGTTCGCGTGAGGAGAATTCGCCAAGCTTGTCTTGGTAGTCACGGTCGAAGAGAACAAGATTCTCATTAAGTGCTTTGATTCGCTCCTGCTCCTGGTCTGTGAAGCCTGGACTGGCGATGGCCAGGGGCAAAAGGGCACAAGAAACGACTAAGCCCATACAAAAACCTGCAAGATCTCGAACAGGATGACCGAGGCGAGTAACCATCAGAACTGGCTTAGGGTTGCTCGGTGGCCAAGCTTAAGGTAGCGCTCGGTTCGCATTTCAGTTAGACGGCTCACGGTTCGTTCAAACTCTCCAGATAAGGGACCCTCTGTGTACAAAGACGCCGGGTCGGTCCGTGCAGACACTGCAAGTCTAACGCGGTGGTCGTAAAGAATATCAATAAGCCAGGTCAGCCGGCGGGCCTCGGAAAACTGGGCACTGGATAGTGGCTCGAGGTCCTCAAGCAATATAAAGGAGTAGCGCTCGGCCAGCCAGAGGTAATCGTGCATCGACCGCGGCCCGAAAAGGAGCGTTGAGGCTTTAAACCAGATCGCTGCCCCTGACTTCCTCTCGAAAGGTACCTCACGGCCTTCGATCTCTAGGCTACCGTGTTCCTCAATCGAGGACTCCGCAGCACAATCGAAAAGCGCCCTGAGTGCCTGGGACACTTCTCCGTTGGGGCTAACCTGGTAGAAGCCCTCGGAGTTCAGTAGCTCTGGCGTGAGCCAGTCGTCCTGATCGCCTGTCGCGCTAGCCGCCTTGTTACCTATCCCGGTGCCTTCCGTTGTCATGACGCCACGTCGGTAGTCCATGCCTGGGCCAAGGCCGACCACCTCTTGATTTCGCTCAAGCAGAGCGATGGCAGGAAGAAGTCTGTCACGGTGAAGGCCATCTGGGTAAAGTCCGGAGGGTGGGTAGTTGGAGGTCATCACAAAGCCAACCCGAGCATCCACAAGTGCCTGAAGCAGTCGTTGAAGGATCATGGCATCGGCGATGTCTGAGATATGAAACTCGTCAAAACAGATCAGTCGATAGCGACGCGCCACACGCAGGGCCACCTCGGCTAAGGGGTCCTCAACCCCCTTTAGGTCGTACATCTCCTTGTGGGTCGCACGCATAAAAGCATGAAAATGAACCCTAAGCTTTCGCTCGATACGGACAACCTGATAGAACGCATCCATCAGGAAGGTCTTACCTCGGCCCACCCCACCCCAAAGATAGACACCCCGAGGGATGGGGGGATGGATAAAGACGCGTGCTAAGCGCCCGCCTCGTTGGGTCTTGTAGTGCTGCCAGTCTGAGGCACACCTTTCGAGTGCTGCTAGCCCCGCGGACTGACCCACATCGAGCACCTGCCCCTCGGCTCCTAGACTTTCTTGGGCTGCCTTCTGAACGGGCCCCATAAGCAGACCTACATATTGAGCGCGCGTTTATCAACTGCGAGTGCTGCCTCTCGCACCACCTCGGAGAGCGAGGGGTGTGGATGGCAGACACGGGCAATGTCCTCAGCTGAAGCCTTGAACTCCATTGCAACCGCTGCCTCGCTAATGAGGTCGGACGCGGCAGCGGACACGATATGTACACCCAGCAGTTCATCGGTCTTTGCATCGGCAAGAATCTTCACGAAACCCTCGGGGGTGTCCATACCGAGGGCACGGCCATTCGCCATGAAAGGGAACTGCCCTGCCTTGTAGGCCCTTCCCTCAACCTTAAGCTGCTGCTCGGTTTTACCCACCCATGCGATCTCGGGCATGGTGTAAATCACCCATGGGATGCAGTTGTAATCAATGTGGGTGGCCTGCCCTGCAATGCGCTCTGCCACCATCACACCTTCGTCCTCGCCCTTGTGGGCGAGCATGGGTCCACGCACAACATCGCCAATTGCAAAGATACGCGGGTTCGATGTGGCGCAGTAATCGTCAACGGGAATAAAGCCCTGCTCATTCACCGAAAGACCCACCGCTTCAAGATTCAGGTTCTCTGTGTTGGGGACTCGCCCCACCGAGACAATAAGCCGGTCGAATTGGACCTCGGTAACAGCACCCTCAGCAGGCTTATAGCTTACGGTTACGCCTTTGCTAGAGGCCTTTACCTCGTTAATACGAATACCCATTTCAATTTTTAGACCCTGTTGCGTGAAGAGCTTAAAGGCTTCTTTGCTTACCGACTCATCACAGGCGCCCAAGAATTGAGGGGTGGCTTCGAGCACATGAACCATTGACCCAAGGCGCCGCCAGACCGAGCCGAGCTCAAGACCAATGACCCCCGCACCAATAACACCAAGTTTGGTGGGCACCTTGTCAAAGGCAAGTGCCCCTTCGTTATCACATATAAGCTTGTTGTCGACGGGAATGTTGGGAAGGTGCCGTGCTTTGGACCCCGTGGCAATGATGACATGGCTTGCACTAATTGCCTCGAGACTCTCGCCGGTCTGAACTTCAAGCATTATCTTCTCACCCTGACTCGCAACAAATCGTCCTTCGCCCTTAAGCCAGTCGATCTTGTTCTTCTTAAACAAGAATTCAATGCCCTTGGTCATTTTCTCTACGATGCCGTTTTTGCGGGCGAGCATGGCTTTGAGGTCAAAGCTTGCGCCCTTCACCGTGATGCCGTGGTGTGGCGCATGGGTGGTGATCCTCTCAAATTCTTCGCTTGATGCAAGAAGCGCCTTGGATGGAATGCACCCCACGTTGAGACAGGTACCACCAAGCACTTGTTGCCCTTCGGGATTAATCCATTTTTCAACGCAGGCCGTTTTGAAGCCCAGCTGCGCTGAGCGAATGGCAGAGATGTAACCTGCAGGGCCCGCACCAATGACCACCACATCGTAGTGCTTTGTATTGTCAGCCATAGCGACTCCTTAGTTTAAATTTCGAGCAGGAGACGCGCAGGATCCTCCAAAGCGTCCTTCATTGTGACTAGGCCCAATACTGCCTCGCGACCATCAATAATGCGATGGTCATAGGACATGGCAAGGTAGTTCATGGGCCGAATAACCACCTGGCCATTCTCTACCACAGGGCGGTCCTTGGTGGCATGAATGCCCAGAATGGCCGACTGAGGTGGGTTGATAATCGGTGTGGAGAGCATGGACCCAAACACGCCACCATTTGAAATGGAGAAGGTGCCACCGGTTAACTCTTCAAGCGTAATCTTGCCTTCGCGGGCACGCACACCAAAGTCGGAAATCGTCTTCTCAATTTCAGCAAAGGTGAGTTGGTCGGCATTACGAATAATCGGTACGACCAAGCCCCGCGGCGATCCAACCGCAATACCAATATCGAAGTAACCGTGGTAGACAATATCGTTACCATCCACCGAGGCATTGAGCACGGGATACTTCTTTAGCGCTGCAACTGCCGCCTTTACGAAGAAAGACATAAAGCCTAGCTTCACACCGTGCTCTTTCTCAAAACGGTCAACGTACTGTTTGCGCAGAGCCATGACCGGCGCCATGTTGACCTCGTTAAAGGTTGTGAGAATGGCGTTTGAAGCCTGGGACTGCAGAAGGCGCTCGGCCACCCGTGCGCGCAGCCTGCTCATCGGAACACGCTGTTCAGGCCGTCCCTCGAGCATGGCCTCTGGGCCGATGACCGCATTGACGGAGGGCAAGGACGATGTGCTTACGGGTGCAGGAATGGCCGCTGGTGACCCTGAGGTCGACGACGATGCTGCTGGGGACGCAACAACCGCAGTAGGCGCGGACCCCACCGCTGCTTGCGCGGACTGGGCAGCGAGCACATCACCCTTCGTGATACGTCCACCCTTGCCAGAGCCCTGTGCAACGCTCAGCCCAGTTTCTGCCATAAGCTTGGCTGCCGCCGGCAAAGCGGCTGCCGTTGAACCAGTCGCCGCTGCTGTGGGGCTACCCGGTGCTGCTTTGGCTGATTCGGCAGGCTTGGCAGATGGACTTGACGCGCCCGCCTTGGCATCGGTGTCGATACGGGCAATGACCTCGTCAGAGACCACCATATCGCCATTGGCCTTGACATGCTCACTCAAGACCCCGGCGGCGGGCGCGGGCACCTCGAGCACGACTTTGTCGGTCTCTATTTCGATAAGAATCTCGTCTTGTGCTACGGCTTCACCCGGCTGCTTTTTCCACTGAAGAAGTGCGGCCTCAGCGACCGACTCGGAGAGCTGAGGAACTTTAACGTCATGTAGGGCCATTGTTGTCTCTTGAAAGTTATCAGGTAAAAGGATGTGGGCTTAGCCGTTCTTGATCCGCGCAAAGGCCTGCTCAAGCAAATCTTTCTGGCGCTTTACATAGACCTCGTAATAGCCAGAGGCTGGGGCTGCCAGGGCGGGACGGCCTGCGTAACCCAGCTTCATCCCCTCAGGAATATGCTCACGCAGGTTGTGCTGGATCTGAAACCAGAAACCCTGGTTCTGTGGCTCTTCCTGCACCCAGACCACGTCGCTTAAGTTGGGGTATTTCTTAAGCTCAGCCACGAATGCCTTGTGGGGGAAGGGATAGACCTGTTCAATTCGAACAATGGCCACATCATCACGTTCGCGCTCACGACGCTGGTTCACAAGATCGAAGTAAACCTTTCCGGAGCAGACCATGACCCGCTTAATTTTCTTGGCCTGAATGGTGGGATCAACCTCGCCAATAACCGTTTGGAATTGACCCTGACTGAGCTCGTCCAGAGGCGAGCTTGCGTCTTTGTTACGCAGCAGTGACTTGGGAGTAAATACCACCAAGGGTTTACGGAACGACCGAATCATCTGGCGACGCAGAAGGTGAAAGATCTGCGAGGCGGAGGTGGGCTGGCAGAGCTGCATATTGGTGTCGGCACAAAGCTGTAAAAATCGCTCTGGCCTCGCCGAAGAGTGCTCGGGCCCCTGCCCTTCATGGCCGTGCGGCAGCAAAAGCGTAAGGCCACTTTGACGACCCCACTTCACCTCGCCCGAGGCAATGAACTGGTCGATAACCACCTGTGCACCGTTGGCGAAGTCGCCAAACTGAGCCTCCCAGATGACGAGTGTGTTGGGCTCTGCGGTGGAATACCCGTACTCAAAGCCAAGCACCGCCTCTTCCGAAAGCACCGAGTCGATGACAACAAAGGGCGCCTGCTCGGGCGAAACATTCTGCAGAGGAATATGCGTGCCCACGTCGTATCGCTCACGGGCCTGGTCGTGAAGCACAGCATGGCGGTGAGTGAAAGTGCCACGCCCGCAGTCTTGGCCGCTCAAACGCAGGGCGTAGCCGCTGGCAACCAGGGAGGCATAGGCCAGGTGCTCGCCCATTCCCCAGTCAAGGTTAGCGTCGCCCCGGTACATGGCGCGACGATCGTTAATCACCTTCTCCACTAGGGGATGCAGCTTGAAGCCTTCGGGAATGGTGGTGATGCGCTCACCAAGCCTCTGTAGCTCCGCAATCGGAAGACTCGTGTCAGCGTCATCCGTCCACTTCTTATCTAAGAAGGGCGCCCAGTCGACTGCAAACTTACTTTTGAAATTGGTAAGAACCGGCTCGCGGGTACTGCGCCCTTCGTCAAGCGCGGCTCGATAGGCCTTTACAATCTCATCGCCCTCGCCTGGAGCAATGACACCCTGGGCCTCGAGTCGGTCGGCATACAGCTTTCGTGTTCCAGGATGCTGACCAATAACGCGGTACATGAGCGGCTGCGTCATTGCCGGGGTGTCTTGCTCGTTATGGCCAAGTTTTCGGAAGCAGACGATGTCAATAACAACGTCCTTCTTGAACTGCATGCGGTAGTCAACAGCCAACTGAGTGACAAAGACCACCGCCTCGGGGTCATCGCCATTTACGTGGAAGACCGGCGCTTCAATCATCTTGACCACATCGGAGCAGTACAAGGTGGATCGCGTATCGCGCGGGTCGGACGTGGTGAAACCAATTTGGTTGTTAATAACAACGTGGATGGTTCCCCCAACGCCATAGCCGCGCGTCATGGCAAGGTTCAAGGTCTCCATGACCACGCCTTGGCCTGCGAAGGCGGCATCACCATGTACAAGCACAGGCAAAATTTTGCTTCCTTCGTCATCACCCCGTCGATCGAGGCGAGCTCGAACTGACCCGGTGACCACAGGGTTCACGATCTCAAGGTGAGAAGGATTAAAGGAGAGAGAGAGGTGAACCGGTCCACCCGGTGTTGAGACATCGCTTGAGAAGCCCTGGTGGTACTTGACGTCACCCGCAAGAAGATCCTCTGAATGCTTACCTTCAAACTCGGCAAAGAGGTCTTTCGGCATCTTGCCAAGCGTATTGACAAGCACGTTGAGCCGGCCTCGATGGGCCATACCAATCACAACCTCTTCAACGCCGCGACCGCCCGAGGCGTCAACAATTTCGTCCATGCAGGCAATAAACGACTCGCCACCCTCAAGTGAGAAGCGCTTTTGACCCACATACTTTGTGTGCAGGTAACGCTCAAGACCCTCAGCCGCAGTGACTTGCTGAAGAATCTGAACCTTCTTCTCGGGCGAGAAGTGAGGATTCGTGCGTGATGACTCTAGCTTTTCTTGGATCCAGCGCTTTTCCGTGGGATCGGTGACATACATAAACTCCGCACCAATCTTTCCGCAGTAGGTCTCACGCAGGGCCTGCACCATCTCACGCAACGACATTTGCTCTTGGCCGAAGTAAAGGTTGTCGGCACGAAAGGCTGTGTCGAGGTCAGCCTCGGAAAAGTCGTAGAAGGCGGGCTCGAGCTCGGGGAACGACGGGCGCTCTCGCAGCTTCAGGGGATCGAGATCGGCCCACTGGTTCCCGAGGTTACGGTAGGCCGCAATAATGGACTGAACATGCAGCTGCTTACGTGCAATCGAAAGATCGCGCTCAGCGACTCTGGGAAGAAACTTGTTTGTCTTTGCTCGCTCGGCGAACGATGCGATCACCGGGGCATGCGCCTGGTCGGCCGCTTCGGGGTCACCACTTTGAGAGGGAACGTTTTGGAGTTGATCAAAAAACCGTCGCCAGTTGTCGGTGACGGACCCTGGGTTATCCAGGTAAGACTCGTAGAGCTCCTCAACGTAAGGAGCGTTCGCACCAAATAGGTACGAGTTGAGCTGAAAGCTCTTCATGACCATCGCATTTCACCCTTCTGGGCCTTCAGCCCTAAACGATGCAGGTTACCCTTCTGTTCCCCAACGACGCCGGTTCCCAGACAGGCTCTATCTAAACGTGACTTCCTAGAAAAAGCAAGAGGGGCAGTGCCCCTCTTTTAAAAAACTGCGGTTAACGTTGCGAAATAGGTTTGGCTTGCCGCTCGACGAGACCCGTGTAGAGCTGTCGGGGTCTTCCAATCTTGTACTCGGGGTCAACAATCATTTCCTTCCACTGCGAGACCCAGCCGATGGTTCTCGCCAGCGCAAAGATGCAGGTAAACATGGATGTGGGAATACCCAGGGCCCGCTGAACGATGCCCGAGTAGAAGTCGACATTCGGGTAGAGCTTGCGTTCTACGAAGTAATTGTCTTCAAGGGCGATCTTTTCAAGTGCCATGGCAAGTTTAAAGAGTGGGTCGTTCTCGAGGCCCAGTTCTGCAAGAACCTCGCGACAGGTCTCCTGCATAAGCTTGGCGCGGGGGTCAAAGTTTTTGTACACCCTGTGTCCAAAGCCCATAAGTCGTACGCCTGAGTTTTTGTCCTTCACCTTCTCCATAAACTCGCCAACCTTAGCCAGGCCGCCATCGACCTGAATGCTCTCGAGCATTTCTAAGCAGGCCTGATTTGCTCCCCCGTGGGCAGGACCCCAGAGACAGGCCACACCGGCGGCAATCGCTGAGAAGGGACTCGTACCCGATGAGCCACACAGTCGCACTGTGGAGGTCGATGCATTTTGCTCATGCTCGGCATGCAGGGTAAAAATTCGGTCGAGCGCGCGAACAAGAACCGGATTCGGGGTGTACTTCTCGCAAGGCGTCGCGAACATCATATGCATAAAATTCGCGGTGTACGAGAGATCATTCTGAGGATACATATTGGGCTGACCAATGGAGTACTTGTAGGCCATGGCAACAAGGGTTGGCATCTTGGCCACTAGTCGAATAAAGGAAATGTCCTGCTGCTCGGGGGAATTGATGTCGAGGCTGTCGGGATAGAAGGCCGCCATACTGCCCGCAAGACTGGTGAGAACCGCCATGGGGTGGGAGTCACGACGAAATCCCCGAACAGCAAACTGCATCTGTTCATGCACCATCGTGTGATGCATAACCAGGTGCTTAAACTCTTCAAACTGACTGGCATTGGGTAGCTCCCCGTAATAAATGAGGTAGCAGACCTCAAGGAACTCGCAGTGGACCGCTAGCTGCTCAATCGGGTAGCCCCTGTAAAGCAGCTGGCCCTGATCGCCATCAATGTAGGTAATGCTCGATGCGCATGAGGCCGTGGACAAAAACCCCGTGTCATAGGTGAACTTTCCGGTTTGCGCATAGAGCTTACGAATGTCAATAACATCCGGGCCAATCGATCCTTTGAGTATGGGAAAGTCGACGCTTGGGGTGCCGTCGGAAAAGCTCAGTGTGGCCTTGTGTTCAGATTCATTCATGGTACTGCTCCCCTTCTTAATTTAAATTTTTGGGCTATTGGGCTTAGCTCACGGAACTTGACTGATGCTGACCAAGCCCTCGCAACGCGTGAAGCACCTGTCGAACGCCTGCGCTTCGCAAGTCGTCCTTTGGCTCTTGACGCTCGAGAATGAGGTCAAGCAATTCGTTATCTGGAAGTTCAAGTAACAGGGCAAGCCCATCATGCTCAAGTTGAGAGAGCTGCCCATTTTTCGACTGCAGAAACTGCGTAAGTAATAAATCGTTTTCGAGAAGGCCTCTGCGCGAGCGCCACTGAATTCGGCGGAAGCACTCTTCGTCCACGAAGACCGTTGGATGAATGGATTGATCGTCGGCCTGGCTCATGCTGATAACCAGTCGCCCCTACTCGCCCTTGCTAGACAGCACGGCGAACCATCAGCTCTTTAATCTTACCGATCGCCTTGGTTGGATTTAACCCCTTAGGGCAAACATCGACACAGTTCATGATGGTGTGACAACGGAACAATCGGTAGGGGTCCTCGAGATTATCGAGCCGTTCGCTGGTTGCCTGATCACGACTGTCAGCAATAAACCGATAGGCCTGAAGCAGGCCTGCGGGACCCACAAACTTGTCGGGGTTCCACCAGAAGGATGGGCAGCTAGTGGAGCAGCAGGCACAAAGAATGCACTCGTAAAGACCGTCAAGCTCTTCCCGCTCCTCGGGAGACTGGAGCCTTTCTTTCTCAGGAGGTGGGTTCTCATTGATGAGAAACGGCTTGACGGAATGGTATTGCTTGAAGAACTGGGTCATGTCGACGATAAGGTCGCGAACAACAGGTAGTCCCGGAAGTGGCCGTAAAACAATGGGCTCTTTGAGCTCATTAAGGTTGGTAATACAGGCAAGCCCGTTTTTACCGTTAATGTTCATGGCATCCGAACCACAGACCCCCTCGCGGCAGGAGCGCCGGTAGGACAGAGAGTCATCAACATCGCTTTTGATGCGCATTAGAGCATCAAGGAGCATCTTGTCGGTGGGTTGAAGCTCAACTGTGATGTCCTGCATGCGGGGACGGCTGTCCTTATCGGGGTCGTATCGGTAGATTGAGAAACGAATCGATCGTGTAGTCATGGTAGCAATGCCCCTGATTAAAAAGTTCGTTTTTTAGGTTGGAAGGTTTCGACCGTAAGCGGCTTTAAGTTAACGGGCTTGTAGTCAAGCCGATTGTTGTCGCTGTACCAAAGTGAGTGCCGCATCCACTGGGCATCGTCGCGCTCGGGGAAGTCACGATGTGCATGGGCCCCACGACTCTCTTTGCGGGCCTCCGCCGACACAATGGTGGCCTTAGCGGTTTCTACCAGGTTTGCAAGCTCAAGCGCTTCAACGCGCGCCGTATTGAAGACCTTGGACTTGTCCGCCACATGAATGGACTCGGCGCGCTCGGCGAGCGCCTTGATTTTGCTGACGCCCTCCGAGAGTAGCTCGCTGGTTCGAAAAACACCGCAATAGTTCTGCATGGTGTTACGAATATCGTTGGCGACGTCCTGTACTTTCTCACCTTGCGTGGAGCCCTCAAGCTTTGCAAGACGAGCCAGTGAGACGTCTGCTCCGTTCTCGGGAAGGTCTCGATGCGAGGCCGCCTGAAGGTTTTGTTCGGCAATGAAATTACCAGCCGCACGGCCAAACACCACGAGATCGAGCAGCGAGTTCGTGCCAAGGCGATTGGCACCATGCACAGAGACGCAGGCGCATTCGCCGATGGCGTAGAGTCCGTCCACCACGGCGTTGGGATTGCCATTTTTAGGGGCAACCACCTGCGCGTGAATGTTAGTCGGAATACCGCCCATTTGATAGTGAATGGTTGGTACAACGGGGATGGGCTCTTTGATGGGATCGACGTTGGCAAACTTAATCGCAATTTCGCGAATGGAAGGCAGCTTTTTAAGAATCTTTTCTGCGCCAAGGTGATCGAGCTTAAGAAGCACGTGATCTTTGTTAGGACCACAGCCACGCCCTTCTTTAATTTCCTGGTCCATGGAGCGTGAGACGAAGTCGCGAGGGGCCAAATCTTTAAGCGTCGGGGCGTAGCGCTCCATAAAGCGCTCGCCGTTGCAGTTCAACAGAATGCCGCCCTCACCGCGAACGCCCTCGGTCACCAACACCCCCGCGCCTGCAACGCCGGTGGGGTGAAACTGCCAGAACTCCATATCTTCAAGAGGCAAGCCAGCCCTTGCTGCCATGCCCATGCCATCACCGGTATTAATGAAGGCGTTCGTTGAGGCAGCCCAGATACGGCCGGCACCACCCGTCGCAAAGACGGTGGCCTTGGCTTCAAGAACCATAACCTCACCCGATTCCATTTCAAGGGCAACCACGCCCACGCAGGCCCCCTCAGAATCGCGAATGATGTCGAGCGCCATCCATTCAACAAAAAACTGGGTTCGCGCGCGAACGTTTCGCTGATAGAGCGTGTGCAAGAGGGCATGACCTGTTCGGTCAGCGGCGGCGCAGGCCCTTTGAACAGGCTTTTCACCTAAGTTTGCCGTGTGACCACCGAATGGTCTTTGGTAGATGGTGCCATCGGGGTTGCGGTCGAAGGGCATGCCAAAGTGTTCAAGCTCATAGACAACCTTAGGCGCTTCTTTACACATGAACTCGATGGCATCTTGGTCGCCTAGGTAGTCGGAGCCTTTAATGGTGTCAAACATGTGCCAGTACCAATTGTCCTCACTCATGTTGCCCAGGGACGCGCCAATGCCTCCTTGTGCGGCAACCGTATGCGAGCGAGTTGGAAAGACTTTGGAGAGAACGGCGACGTTCATTCCTGCCTCAGCAAGCTGTAAAGAGCAACGCATACCGGAGCCTCCGGCACCCACAATGACTGCATCGAACCTTCGGCGAGGAAGATTCCGTGTCTGGTTAAGCTGTAACTCGGCCATGATTAAACACACCCCCTAAGACAGAAACCAATAAAGACAGAATGTAAGACCATTGATCCAGACGGCTCAGTGGCTAGCTCATTAAAATGGCTAGACCCGCCATACGACCTCAACGGCCCAGACAAAACTTCCAAGCAACCACAAAATCGTGAAGACCTGTAAGGCAAGCCGGATGGCAAGCGGCTTGACGTAGTCCATCCAGATGTCACGAACGCCGACCCAGGCATGGTAGATAAAGGCAAGGAAGGCAACCAGGGTAAACACCTTCACCCAGGTCTGGGCGAAAAGGCCCGCCCAGCCGTAGTAGCCCGGTTCGGAAGCAGAGAGGGCGGCAAAAAGCAACACAAGGCTGTAGCTCGCCAGCACGATTGCTGTGACACGTTGTGATAGCCAGTCGCGTAGCCCGTAATGGGCGCCGACAACCAGCCGCTTTTGTCCAATGTTTCGCCCGGCCATGGTTAGATCACTCCAAAAATTGCAAGAAAGGCCAGCAGACTGGTGAGCAGGCTAAGCACCATAAAAATAGAGGCCATCTTAGGACTTGCCTCACGACTAATACCAATGTGCACATCGTTAACTAGGTGTCGAATACCGCCCCAGAAATGATGAATGAATGCCCAGGCAATGGCACAGAGAAGTAACTTCGCGGGCACTGAGTCTACGAAGCCCAAAAGCTCGGCGTAGCTGAGTTCCGAGGTGAGACTCTTATCGAGTAGCCAGACGATAAGCGGCAATAAAAGAAACATGACCGCGCCACTGACGCGGTGCAATATTGACATGACGCCGGCAAGAGGCAAGCGATAGCCAAGAATTTGCGTGATGTGAATGTTCCGAAACTCCGGCCTTTTTTTTGCAATGGTTTCCGGCATAGCCCCCTCGGTGAAAAGCTCGCAGAATCAAGGATCTAGGCTAATAAAGGCCCTAGCCCGGTCGACTCGCGTGGATTGAATTCTTAAGACTCCCTGATCGGTATTATAAAGTTCTAGTTTTGACACCGCCTAGGGTCAACCCTAAACTGTACTAAATAAAATCAAGGAGGCCTTTTTGTCATGACTGCTAAATCCCCTGTTCGCGTCTCGGTTACTGGTGCGGCTGGCCAAATTGGCTACAGCCTTCTTTTTCGTATCGCCAGTGGTGAGATGCTGGGTAAAGACCAGCCGGTAATTTTGCAACTCCTTGAAATTCCTGATGAAAAAGCTCAAAAGGCGCTCAGGGGTGTGATGATGGAGCTCGATGACTGCGCCTTTCCACTTCTAGCAGACATGTCTGCGCATGCTGACCCATTAACAGCATTTAAAGACACCGACATCGCTCTATTGGTGGGCGCTCGGCCACGCGGCCCTGGAATGGAGCGCAAAGACCTCCTTTCTGCCAATGCCCAGATTTTTACCGCGCAGGGCAAGGCCCTTGACCAGGTGGCCTCTCGGCAGGTGAAGGTTTTGGTGGTGGGGAACCCCGCAAATACCAACGCCTACATCGCCATGAAGTCCGCTCCGAGCCTGTCCCGTGAGTGTTTCACCGCCATGCTGCGCCTCGATCACAATCGCGCGGCCTCGCAGATTGCAGCCAAAACGGGCCTCGCCGTAAAAGACATCGAAAAGCTCTGTGTCTGGGGAAACCATTCCCCCACGATGTACGCGGATTATCGTTTTGCCAGCATCAACGGAAAGATGGTGAAAGACCTCATTAATGATCAAGACTGGAACGCCAACACCTTCCTTCCTACGGTGGGCAAGCGTGGTGCCGCCATTATTGAAGCCCGTGGCCTGTCCTCTGCCGCCTCTGCAGCCAACGCCGCTATTGACCATGTTCGCGACTGGGTCTTAGGTACGGACGGAAAGTGGGTCACGATGGGTATTGCTTCTAATGGTGAGTACGACATTCCTAAAGATGTCATTTACGGATTTCCCTGCACCTGCGCCAATGGGAAATACGAGATGGTCAAGGGACTGGAAATTGATGCTTTTTCTCGTGAGCGCATGAACCTTACCCTGCAAGAATTACTTGAAGAGCAGGATGGTGTTAAGCACCTTCTAAGCTAGGACGGTGACCATGCCTCTTCATCCGCGAGAGGTGTTGCAATCAACGGGGGCTGACGACCATTGGCTCGTCCCCTGTTGCGAGCATTACGCAGGCAGTCCGCGCAAACTTCAAAAGGCGCTTGACCTACAAGCCGCCCGGGGGTTCGACTTCGATGTCACCCTTGACCTCGAGGACGGGGCGCCCGCAGGCGCGGAATCGGAGGCAGTTCGGGAGCTCGTTGGTCTTGTGAACCAGCACGACTCGTTTCAGCCAGGTCAGAGCCATAGGCTGGGCTGTCGTGTTCATCCCTACGACCATCCCTCGTTTGCCGACGACCTGCATTGCCTAGCGTTTGACCTTCAGACCCCGTTGGCTTACTTAACCTTGCCGAAGGCTGATAGCCTCGAACAGGCCAAGGCTGCGCTCCAAATGGCCGGCCAGGTTTTCAATGCAGCAAAAAGACCCTTACCAGATATTCAAATTCTTGCAGAAACCCACGGGTCGGTGCGCGATATTTTTGGCATCGCTGCTCTTCCCGAAGTTCGATTTATATCGTTTGGGCAGATGGATTTCACGAGTGCGCATGGTGGCGCGATACCCGCGAACTGTATGAAAAGCCCTGGGCAGTTCGAGCATCCTTTGCTGCGGCGGGCAAAGCTCGAAATTACGGCGGCCTGCCATGCCTACGAAAAAATTCCAACCCACAACCCCACCGTGGATTACAACAACACGGCGCAGACCCAAAGCGACGCGGAGCAGGCCCGTTGGCTTGGCTTTGGCCGTATGTGGAGCATTCACCCCGATCAGGTAAGTCCTATTCTCAAGGCCTTCGCGCCCGGGGCGCATGAGGTCACTAAGGCAACAGCCATTCTTATTGCCGCGCAGGCCGCCGACTGGGGACCCATAGCCTTTGAGGGAGAACTGCACGACAGGGCGAGTTACCGATACTTTTGGGGGCTCTTACTCAAGGCTCACGCCATGCATCTTGACTTGCCAGATGAGGCAAGGACTGCATTTTTCTCCACCTAATTACTTTTCTCTTATTATTTTCCTCTTGAGGAGCGACCTATGTCACATAACCTGCACAACACACTCAAAACCTTTAGCACCAGTAAGGGCCAATCGCTGTCTTACTACAGCCTTCCGGCGCTCGAGACCGCGGGTGTTGGGCCTATTTCTCGCTTGCCCGTTTCGATTCGAATTGTTCTTGAGTCGGTCTTGCGTAACTGCGACGGAAAAAAGGTGACTGAGGAGCATGTGCGACAACTCGCAAACTGGGCACCGACCGCCGAGCGGGTTGATGAAATTCCCTTTGTCCTTGCCCGCGTTGTGCTGCAAGACTTCACGGGTGTGCCACTTCTTGCCGACCTTGCCGCCATGCGTAATGTTGCCAAAGATCTTGGTAAGGACCCCAAGCGCATCGAGCCCCTAGTGCCCGTTGACTTGGTCGTTGACCACTCTGTGATGATCGATCACTTTGGCCAGAAAGACTCACTTGATCTCAACATGAAACTTGAGTTCCAGCGCAACGAAGAGCGTTATCAGTTCATGAAGTGGGGCATGCAGGCCTTTGATACTTTTAAGGTTGTCCCCCCTGGAATAGGCATTGTTCACCAGGTGAACTTGGAGTACCTGGCGCGTGGGGTTCATCAGCGTAACGGTGTTTGTTTCCCCGACACTTTGGTGGGAGCAGACAGCCACACCACCATGATTAACGGCAGTGGTGTCGTGGGCTGGGGCGTGGGGGGCATTGAGGCCGAGGCAGCCATGTTGGGTCAGCCCCTTTACTTTTTAACGCCCGATGTCATCGGCGTAAACCTCACGGGTCGTCTGCCGGAAGGCACCACAGCGACGGATCTTGTTTTAACCATTACCGAGATGCTTCGTCGAGAAAAAGTTGTAGGTAAGTTTGTTGAGTTCTTTGGTGAAGGGACTGCCAGCTTAGGCCTTCCCGACCGCGCAACCATCGCCAATATGGCACCGGAGTACGGGGCGACCATGGGATTCTTCCCGGTGGACGAGACCACTGTGGACTTCATGAAGGCCACCGGCCGCACGGCAGAGGAAGTCGATGCCTTCGAGGCCTACTTCAAGGCCCAGGGCTTGTTTGGTATTCCCAAGTCCGGTGATATCAATTACACCAAGGTTCTCTCGCTCGACCTCGCCACCATTCGCCCCTCATTGGCGGGGCCCAAGCGCCCGCAAGATCGCATTGAACTTAGCGCAATGAAGTCCTCCTTTGCCGAGTTGTTTAGTAAGCCTGTTGCCGACAACGGTTTTGCCAAGCCTGCAGGCGACCTTGGCAAGCGTGTGAAGGCGGGTGCCACCGACCTGGGCCATGGCGACGTTCTTATCGCCGCCATAACCTCTTGCACCAACACCTCAAACCCCGGTGTGCTGCTTGCTGCGGGAATTCTTGCGAAGAAAGCGGTTGAGAAAGGCCTTACAGTTCATTCGCGTATTAAGACCTCACTTGCGCCGGGAAGTCGTGTTGTCACCGACTACCTGACCAAGGCCGGGCTTCTTCCTTATCTTGAAAAACTGGGATTCAGCGTAGCGGCGTATGGCTGCACAACCTGCATTGGGAACGCTGGCGACCTTCTGCCCGAGTTCAATGAGGCGATTGTCAATAACGATCTCGTTTGCGCCGCCGTGTTGTCGGGAAATCGTAACTTTGAAGCCCGCATTCATCCCAATCTTCGCGCCAACTTCTTGGCCTCCCCACCGCTTGTAGTGGCCTACGCCATTGCAGGAAGTGTGCAGGTGGACCTTGGCACTGAACCTGTTGGGCAAGGCACGGATGGCCCTGTTTATCTAAAGGACATCTGGCCAACAAGCCAGGAAGTGGCCGCTGTGATGGGCTACGCCCGAGATCCCGAAACGTTCCGCAGTCTCTACGGTGACCTTACGAAAGACCATCACCTGTGGAACGACATCAAGGGCACCACTGGTCAGGTCTACGACTGGCCGAAGTCCACTTACATCGCCCGCCCACCTTTTTTTGACGGCTTCTCAATGTCGCCATCGGAAACAACAAGTATTAAGGGCGCTCGTGCCTTAGCTATTCTTGGTGACTCCGTCACCACGGACCATATTTCACCTGCAGGGTCCATTAAAGAGGCATCGCCGGGCGGTCGTTTTCTTACAGAAAATGGTGTGGTCAAGGCCGATTTCAACAGCTACGGTTCACGACGTGGCAATCACGATGTGATGATGCGGGGCACCTTTGCCAACGTTCGCATTAAGAATCTGATGCTTCCTCTGAAAGCCGACGGCAGTCGTGAGGAGGGAGGCCTTACGGTGATGCAACCCAGTGGCGAGCAGGTCTTTATTTACGATGCGGCCATGGCCTACCAGGCACAGGGCACCCCCACGATTGTCTTTGGTGGCGAAGAATACGGGACGGGGTCCTCGCGTGACTGGGCCGCCAAAGGTACGCAGCTTTTAGGTGTTCGCGCCGTGGTGGCTCGATCCTTCGAGCGTATTCATCGCTCTAACCTTGTTGGTATGGGCGTGCTTCCTTTGCAGTTCAAGGTAGGCGAGTCTGCACAGACCCTTGGTCTTGACGGCACAGAAAGCTTCGACCTCAATATTCCTGCTAACCTAGCACCTCAGCAAGACCTTGAGCTCCTGGTAACGCGTAAGAACGGCGAGCAGTTTAGGGTCACGCTGCTATGCCGTATCGACACGCCCATCGAGGTCGACTATTTCCGACACGGTGGCATCCTTCCCTATGTTCTCCGTGAGCTAATGGCTGCATGAAAACCTCCCCCTCCTCCCGACGCGGCAGGGCCTCTCGTGAGGCCGATAGCCTTATTCAGCTCTCCGAGGGCCTGGCCCAATCCGGAAGCCGCGCCGAGGATCGGTTCTGGGAAACAAGGCTCGATGGCGAGATTGATGCACTTCTTGCCACAGGCGATGAGGGCTCTCTTAATGCAGCACTCGATCGACTCGCCGATCGAGAATCGCGTGCCTACGAGGAGCTTGCCGATGCCATTGAGGGGCGAGTGGAGTCGGCCGAGGTGCAGACCAACGAGGGCCAGCGCGACCTTCTTCTTTTTGCTGCACCAGTACTGGCCTGGTCACGTATGCCGCTGCCTACAAGGCTTTTGAGTGACCCGATTATTCGTAGTCTGAAAAAGTCGCTGGCGGATGAGGTCTTTTGTGAAGGAGTGGATCTGGCTGTTGCCAATTATTTCTTCTCACCCGATCAGCTCCCCTCGAGTTTTGGCGAGACAGCAGAGCTACGGGACCAGATTGCAAAGGCGCTACCCTCGGGTGTCTTTGAGGTGAACCCACAGTCGCTTGGAGAGACGGCGCAGTTCCTGGCCGATCAGCGCTACCTTCTGGGGGTCG
>Ga0181606_10000352_pt1 | contig 37410 bp, 43 predicted proteins | sample 041ome_10_FD_132994 | JGI IMG/M metagenome (GOLD analysis project Ga0181606, IMG submission 132994) | Coastal salt marsh microbial communities from the Groves Creek Marsh, Skidaway Island, Georgia - 041412US metaG (megahit assembly) | ecosystem: Environmental > Aquatic > Marine > Intertidal... | reverse complement strand
TTATTTATATTTTTTGAAAAAATTGGTCGGAGCGGCGGGATTTGAACCCACGACCCCTACACCCCCAGTATAGTGCGCTACCAGGCTGCGCTACGCTCCGGCCATGTTTGTTATAGCTGCGGTGTTGGTGCCATGCAATCGACTTTTGTGCAAAATACACATGCCGAAGCGTTAGACAAGTGCTGCAGTGATTTGGCTTTTGACATCATCAAGACGTCTGCGCGCCGAGCGCAATAGCAACAATGCGGCGTCCACATCGGCCTGCGCCCCATGCGAGGCTTCAGCAGTGCCCGCAGCGGCGGCGTTCGGCTGTTGTTCGGCGTTTTGCTCTACTGCGGTTGGCTTGGTTTTTAAAAACCGCTGAGCTCCTTTGATGGTAAAGCCATCTTTGTACAATAGATCGCGTATGCGTATCAAAACGGCCACATCGTCAGGCCGATAATAGCGCCGACCGCCGCTGCGTTTTAATGGTCGCAATGTGGTGAATTTTGTTTCCCAAAACCGCAAAACATGCGAGGGCACATCAAGCTGTGCTGAAACTTCGGATATCGTTCTAAAGGCTTCAGTTGCTTTATCAGTCATCAATCGTTGTCAACGCGATCTTTCAAAATATGTGAGGGACGAAACGACAAAACGCGCCGCGGGGTAATAACCGCCTCAACGCCCGTTTTTGGATTACGTCCTACGCGCTGGCGCTTTGACTGCACCGAAAATGTACCAAATGATGAGAGCTTTACATCCTCACCGCCTTCAAGACAGACACAAATTTCTTCAAGAACAGATTCCACCAAGTCTGACGATTCGTTTCTCGACAATCCAATATTGCGATAGACGGATTCGGTAAGATCTGCTCGTGTTAAGGTCTTCGACATGATTACAGGTTACCCACTTTCAAAAAAATCGTTAATCCGGCATGCGTAAAAATATTATAGTAAGAGCATTTATTCCGAAAACACAAGGCTATAGACAATTTTTTCCAGAGGAAACCGGTCAATTATCCTAAAGTCCGGCATTATGGACGACCAAATTTCACCAAAGCCGCCCCCCATACAAGGCCGCCCCCAATCGCTTCCATCGCCAAAACATCACCATTTTGGACACGCCCATCCTCAACTGCTGTCGCCAGCGCAAGCGGAATTGACGCCGCCGAGGTATTGGCATGCTGGGCAACGGTGCGCACAACTTTTTCATTGGGAAGCTGCATTTTTTTCTGCATGCCATCAATAATGCGAACATTGGCCTGATGCGGCACTAACCAGTCAATATCACTGGCCTGCATATCTGCTGCTGCCAAGGCCTCGTCCATAACCGCTGCCAGTTTTTCAACAGCATGCCGAAATACCTCTTTGCCTTCCATCCGCACATGACCAACATCTTTGGTGCTTGATGGGCCGCCATCGACATACAGAATGTCACGATAGGCACCGTCTGAATGCAGCACAGATGACCGGATCCCCCAATCACTATCTTCATCCATAACCTCTAGAATAACCGCGCCTGCGCCATCACCAAATAGCACACACGTGGTCCGGTCCTGCCAGTCCAGAAGCTTTGAAAAACTCTCGGCGCCAATCACCAAGGCACGCCGTCCACGCCCCCCACGTAGCATTGCATCAGCCACATCAACCGCATATATAAACCCAGCGCATACAGCCTGCACATCAAACGCAATTGCGCCAGTCGCGCCAATTTGATGCTGCACTTTGGTTGCCGTTGATGGAAATGTGTTGTCCGGTGTTGTGGTGGCAACAATAATCAGATCAATATCAGTGGCATCCAAAGCGGCGTGTTGCAACGCTCTTTGCGCGGCATTTGACGCCAAATCAGCGGTGGTTTCGCCATCAGCAACAAAATGGCGTTGGGTGATGCCGGTGCGGCGGCGAATCCATTCATCGTTGGTATCAACAAAGCCAGACAAATCGTCATTGCTTACAATATTGGCCGGCAAATAGGCACCAACAGCAGTCATCAAAACGGTTTGTTTAGTCATTTGCATTCTTTCTTTCGGCACGAATGCGGTCTGCCTTTTCAATCGCCGCACTTACATCTGGAATAAAACCATGCCCAACAAGGTTGGTTGCGACTTCGATGGCGTTGGCAAACCCGATCGCATCAGTACCACCATGTGATTTCACTGCGATCCCATTCAACCCCAAAAATACTGCGCCATTATAACGGCGCGGATCCATTTTTGTTCTGAATTTCTTTAACGCCCCACGCGCCATCAAATAGCCTAGCTTTGCCGACAATGACGCCTTAAAACTGCGGCGCAGCAAGGTTGCGAACAAGCCAGCAACACCTTCGGCTGTTTTTAGCGCCACATTGCCCGAAAACCCGTCAGTAACGACAATATCAACGCCGCCTTTGACAAGATCAGAGCCCTCGACAAAACCAATATAGTTCACGCCCAATTCAGGAACCGATAATTCCTGTGCTGCCAATCGCAAATATTCATGGCCCTTTTGCTCTTCAGAACCAACATTCAGCAGCGCAACTGATGGGTTTTGCTTGCCGACCAAAGAATGGTAAAAGGCCTGCCCCATCAATGCAAATTGCACCAGATTATCCTCATCGCATTCAAGATTAGCGCCAAGATCAAGCATACACATGCGCTTTTGCTCGGTGGGGAAAAAACCAGCAATAGCTGGCCGGGTCACACCCGGCATAGTCCGCAATTGCAACTTGGACATCGCCATCAACGCGCCGGTGTTGCCGGCCGACACGATGGCATCAGCCTTGTTATCAGCAACCAAAGAGATTGCCAGCCACATAGAACTCTCACGCCCACGGCGTACCGCTTGCGATGCTGTAGCGCTGGCATCAACCGCAACATCTGTATGCAGAATTTCGGCGTTTTTCAAATACTGGGTATTGGCAAGCAAAGGCTTAATCTGGTTGGCATCTCCAACCAGAACAAACTCAACATGCGGCGCCTGCGCCTTGGCAATATTAGCACCTTCAACAACAGCCGCTGGGGCAGCATCACCACCCATTGCATCTAACGCAATTTTTATAACCTTAGACAGGACAAAATCTCCAAGCCACCTTAAATTCTACTTTCGTGTCTGCTGTTTGAGAACCGATAGACCTGCAAACGGATGGTCCAGCGCTTGATCGCCAATGACATAGCTGTCTGGGGCATCATCAACACGTGGCCATGTTGTGGCAGCCAACCCGAGCGACTGCACCACCAATTCACCAATATCAATCGCCCCATTTTTTAACGGTTCAACGCCATCAAGACCCACTTCGACGTCTTCGCCTTGTTCAGCGTTGCGAACATAGCGTTCTTCAATTTGAAAATCTATAGATTCCGGCACGGCCTCGCCGGTCACAACACAATTTTGGCAGATTTGAGCTGTCATATGCCCATGAATATCCCAACAATCGCGCGCAACTTTACGAACACGTAGCTCTGCCGCCAACGCATCAACCGATACCCAGCCAAACCGCTCCGCCAAATCAATCAGATCAGCCGCGGTCACTGTCAATTTATAAAAATTGCCAGTATCCGGGCGTATTGCTTCGACATTGATTTCAGATGAAACGTTAAATTGGGGCATCAGCAGCCATTCACCGCATTAAGACAGATCAAGGTTTCCAAGACGCAACCTTGCGGGGTCAAGATTAGCCATTTCTGAGGCCAGCGCAAACACATAATCAACGGATCCGTTCGCCAGCGGGTCTATTGCCGGGTCGTCGCGGAACAAATTGCGCTGCATGGCCGCGGCCAGAGCGGTTTTATCTGCATTGTCGAGCGCTTTTACATAGGCCTCAAGGCGCCCCATAAAGGCCTCTGCCATAACCCTCACACGCTTGGATACGCCAATATCACCAGCCCCCATCTCACGCAATGAAAGGTCCATGTCAGCAAACATCGAATCAAACAACTGCTGGCTCAACGCCCGGCCGTCATCACCGCTATTTTTCAATGTGCGCATCACCAAAACAACAACCAAGCTGAGCGCATCAAAACGCCCATCAACCGTATCCTTTACCCCAAAATCACGATAAAAAACCGGGCGACGCGCAACCTCGATGGCCGCCGCATATAGCTTTTCGGCCTCACCTGATTGACGACGCTGCCCCCACCCAAATAAAGTGTTAAGCCAGCCTTGTGATTTTTCGTTCATTAGTGCAACATCCCGCAGTGGATAGCAAAGCCGCTATCTCTATATATTAGGAACGCATATATGACCAGACTAACATGCACTTGGTGGGGTAGATCGAGATACGCAACGATCGCCATTGTCTGCGCTGCCAGCCTAGGCTTTGGCGCGCTTTCAGGATGCGGTGAACGGGTCAGCAGTCACGGCCATGTCATCAATGAGTCTGAAATTAATAAATTGGCGATTGGCGTCACAACACGCGCCGATATTATAGAGATGCTGGGACAACCAAGTTTTAGCGGCGCTTTTGACAAACAAACATTATATTATAGCAGCCAAATCATGCGGCAGCCGGTAGCGCAGGTAAAAGAGACCCAAGAGCGGCTTGTTTACATATTAAGGCTTGACGAAAACAATGTTCTTAATACCATTGATTTAATTAATAAAGATGACGGATTAAACGTAGCACATATTGACGCGGAAACGCCAACGCCCGGCGATACATTTGGGGTGACTGAACAGATATTTTCGAATCTACAGCGGCGGCAAAGCGCCGAATAATCAGGCCCGCACCGGCATTATGAATGCATCTCGACAACTCTGGCTGTACGCGCTAACCCGTCAAGAACAGCGTTTACAAACCTGACATCACAACCACACGCATCACTAAGCGCCGCATATTCGCTGACCACGGCGCGCGCCGGAATATGTGGCATTGATGTCAATTCAAAGGCGCCACAGCGCAACACAGCTAATTCAATACGGGCCAGACGGTCTATTGACCAACCATCAACCAGCGCATCAGCAATCAACGCGTCCAAACGGTCACACGCGGCTTCAACGCCTGCAAACAAATCTGTCAGATGATCATTATCAAGGTCTTTAACCCGAAACGACTTGCTGACCTCAGCGGCGTAATGCGACAAAAACTGTGGCACGAACTGTGCCGCAGACTGGCCGGTGATAAGTGATTGATAATTAATTTGGATAGCCGCCACCCGTGCAGCAGACCGGCGGCGGACCGGCACGGCTTTTAGTTGGTCTTGTTCTTTACCCATTGCGCTAAACACCAAATCTTTGTTTTAGCGCCGCCAAAGCCAGCGCCGCATTAGCGGCATCACCGCCTTTGTCTTTTTGGGTCGCATCAGCACGCTCCCAAGCTTGCGCGGCGTTTTCAACAGTCAAAATACCATTGCCAATAGCTAAATTATCAGCAAGCGCCAAATCCATAAGGCCACGCGCCGACTCGTTACACACGGTTTCGTAATGCGAGGTTTCACCCCGAATCACACAGCCAAGCGCAACATAACCGTCAAAATGCTGCTGACTTGCCTCGGCCATGGCAATCGCGATTGGAATTTCCAAAGCGCCGGGCACAGAGACATGCTCAAAACTTGCGCCGGCCTTGCTAAGAGCGGCTTTGGCACCAGCCATTTGTGCGTCGGCTATATCGGCGTAAAACCGCGCTTCAACGATTAAAAAATGCCCGCTCATTCAGGTCTCCTGCTGCAAAGGCTGCCAATCGGTAATTTCCAAATCATAGCCTTCAAGGCTAACAACATTTGGACGGGTGTTTGATAACAGAACCATACGGCTGATGCCAAGGTCAGTCAGAATTTGCGCCCCGACGCCATAATCACGCAATTCGCGCGTTGAACTGCCATCAATTTGCGCCACAATCTTTTGGCTCACCATCGCCGTTAGGCTGGTCGCAGACGCTTCACGCAGAACCACCACAACCCCCTGCCCAGCGTCAGAAATTGCCCGCATTGCCAACGCAAGTTCATTGCCGCCGCGTTTTTCAGACACCTCGCCAATCAAATCTGCCATCAAATCAAGCGCATGCATACGCACCAAAACCGGCGCATCGCCAGTGATGTCGCCTTTGACAAGAGCGATATGTTCAATATGCGAAATGGTGTTGGTATAAATCATCATGCGCCACGCACCGCCAATACGCGCATTCACGGTGGTCTCTACCATGCGCTGAACCAAAGATTCATTGCGCCGCCGCCACGCAATCAAATCGGCGATTGAGGCAATTTTCAGATCATGCGCTTTAGCAAAGCTAAGAAGATCGGGAAGCCGCGCCATGGCCCCATCATCCTTCATAATTTCACATATGACCCCAGACGGGTTTTCAGCGCCAGCCGCGCGCGCAATGTCAATCACCGCCTCGGTATGGCCAGCCCGCACAAGGGTACCGCCATCGCGTGCCACCAGCGGAAAAATATGCCCCGGCGTGGTGATATCACGTTCGCTGCAGTTCGGATCAATCGCGGTTTTAATGGTGTGCGCGCGGTCATGCGCGGAAATGCCTGTTGTCACACCTTCCCGCGCCTCAATTGATACCGTAAAGGCGGTTTCATGGCGCGATTCATTGCGCCGTTCCATCATCGACAGGCCGAGCTGCTCAGTACGGTTACGCGTCAATGCAAGGCAAATCAGCCCGCGGCCATATTTGGCCATAAAATTAATAGCATCCGCACTAGCACATTCGCCGATTACACAAAGATCACCCTCGTTTTCGCGGTCCTCATCATCAACAAGAATGAAAAGCTTGCCCAATTTAGCATCAGCTATGACATCTTCGATTGATGAGAGCCCGTTTTGGCTTGCCGCATTCATAAACTTATTCCTTACTAAAATCTGCCAGCCGCGCAACATAGCGCGCCTGCATATCAATTTCCATATTCAATTTCTGACCAACCGCAGTGGTCGCCCAGCCGGTCACAGCCCATGTGTGAGGAATGATATTGACGCAAAACAGCCGGCCATCAACGGCATTTACCGTTAATGACACGCCATCTAGCGCAATAGACCCTTTGGCAGCGATAAACCGGGCAAATTCATGTGGGGCTTCAAGCCACACAACATGACTATCACCGCTACTATCAATTGAGGTAATCTCGGCGCAACCATCGACATGGCCCGACACCAAATGCCCGCCAAGTTCATCACCAAGTTTTAGCGCGCGTTCTAGATTAAGACATCCCCCAACAGCCCAATCTGCAGCCGTGGTTACGCCAAGGGTTTCGGCAGATACTGTGACATCAAAACTTGACGCATTACGCGCCACCACAGTCAAACACACCCCGGAGCACGCAATTGAGGCGCCGATATCTATCGTTGAACAATCCCAATCGCAGCTGATGCGGAATGTGCGGTCGCCGGCATCGGTGATGTTTTCGATTTGGCCGATGCCAGTAATAATTCCGGTAAACATAAATTCGCGCTACCCTGTTAAACTGCTAAGCTGCAGCAGCAGACTTTACAAAAACCCGTAAATGGTCTGCCCCGATCATAATGTCTTCTGTTTGGGTATAGTGGGTTTGCAGCGGCAATGCTACCAGCTTTAGCGCCCCTATCACCGGCAGCGCATCCGCGCCTAGCAAATGCGGTGATTGTGTCCAGAAAATTTGTTCCGCGATATCATGTTTGTAGATGGCGCTTGTTACGCCAACACCGGCTTCAACCATCAAGTTATTGACCCCAGCGGCCCCCAGATGCGCCATCGCAGCGATAATGTCAACATGACCATCCGCATCAGCCGGCAAGGTGACAATTTGCGCGCCGGCTGACTGCAATGCCTTATGACGGGCTTGCGGTGCCGAGCTGGTACAAAAAAGTGTCACTGAACGCTTCGCAACCTTCAAAAGACTGGCTGATAGTGGGGTGCGCAAAGCGCTATCTAAAACATAAACTGCCGGGCTGTCAGCGGCTGCCAGTTGGCCGCGGCAGGTAAATTGCGGATCATCTGCGATCACTGTGCCAACGCCGGTCATCAAGGCGTCATGGCGGCTGCGCAGTTCATGCACAAACTGGCGCATCGGCGCCCCGGTCAGCCAGCGCTTTTTGCCATCAGAAAGCGCGATACGGCCGTCAAGTGACGCCGCTGTTTTCAGTGAGACGTAGGGTTTACTGTGTTTTATGCGGTGTAAAAACCCGGCCAAAACCGCCGCCGCCGCGGCCGTTTCAACATGTGTTACAACCTCTATACCCGCCGCTTCAAGCATGGCTATGCCGCGGCCGTCCACGCGGCTATCTGGGTCACGCACAGCCACAACAACTCTGCCAACTTTGGCGTCGATAAGAGCCGCCGCACAAGGCGGTGTTTTGCCATGATGCGCACATGGCTCTAATGTCACATAAACGGTGCCGCCGCGAGCCTGCGCGCCGGCCAACTTTAAGGCTGTGGTTTCAGCATGCGGGGCACCGCCGCTTCCAGTATGCGCAACAGCGCACAAACGCCCGCCTTTATCAATGATAACACAACCTACCGGCGGGTTGCTGTCGGTGCGCCCTTGGGCATGCAGAGATTGCGCGATGGCTGCCCGCATCCAGCGTCGGTCAATTTCGGTTATATCTGGCTGTGACACCGCCCTATTCACCGAGTTCCTTCTCGACGAACGCTTCAAAATCTTTAGCCTCACGAAAATTACGATAGACCGACGCATAGCGCACATAGGCAACTTGATCGAGCTTGTGCAGCGCCGCCATCACCAATTCGCCAACTTTTTCGCTTGGCACATCGCCATCGGTGTAGCTTTCAAGCTGTCGCACAATTTCATTGATAGCACGCGCAACGTCTTCGGCATCTACATCGCGTTTACGAAGCGCGATAGAGAATGACCGCTCGAGCTTATCACGATCAAAAAGTGACCGCCGCCCATTTCGTTTTACGATACCGATTTCACGCAACTGCACCCGTTCAAAGGTGGTGAAACGGGCCTCACATTCGCCGCAAAGCCGCCGGCGTCGGATCGCAGCCCCGTCTTCGGCAGGCCGCGAATCCTTGACTTGCGTATCTTCATTTCCACAAAACGGACAAATCATTGTCACCACCCACCCAATATCTAGCGTTGCGGGCGAGTGTACACACTATTGATAGATTGGGAAAGCCCGACATAAATTGCGCACTTGTTCGCGGACCCGCGCCTCAACGGCGCTATTATCATCAGGATTAGCCATCAAACCATCTAGCACATCACCAATCATATGGCCAATTTGCACGAATTCATCATTACCAAAGCCGCGGGTGGTGCCCGCAGGTGTTCCCAACCTAACCCCGGATGTAATCATTGGTGGTTGTGGATCAAACGGAATGCCGTTTTTATTACAGGTGATGCCCGCATGTTCTAGCGACACTTCGGTGATGTTGCCAGTCAACCCTTTGGGCCGTAAATCAACCAGTGTCAGATGCGTATCAGTACCGCCAGACACGATTGCTACGCCCCGTTCAATCAGGGTTTCTGACAGAATTTTTGCATTGCTTACAACAGCTTCTATGTAGGCTTTAAACTCAGGCCTTAAAGCTTCACCAAAGGCGACAGCCTTGCCAGCAATGGCGTGCATTAACGGCCCGCCCTGCAGCCCAGGGAACACAGCTGAATTAATTTTCTTACCAAGCGCCTCATCATTCGTCATGATCAGCCCGCCACGTGACGCCCGCAAAGTTTTGTGTGTTGTTGATGTCACAACATGCGCGTGTGCCATTGGAGACGGGTGCACACCCGCCGCAACAAGCCCAGAAATATGCGCCATATCGACCATAAAATATGCGCCAACTGAGTCGGCGATTTTACGGAAAGCGGCAAAATCAAGGGTGCGTGGATAGGCCGAACCGCCGGCCAAAATCAACTTTGGCTTATGTTCCTCAGCAAGTTTTTGCAGCACATCAAAATCAATTTGCGCGGTTGTTTCGTCAACCCCGTATTGCACAGCGTTAAACCACTTGCCTGACAGATTTGGTCCGGCGCCATGCGTTAAATGCCCGCCCGCCGCCAATGACATGCCCAAAATGGTGTCGCCCGGCTGTAACAGGCTCAAAAAGACCGCCTGATTAGCCTGCGCGCCTGAGTGCGGCTGCACATTGACAAAATTACATCCGAATAATTTTTTTGCACGCTCGATAGCCAAAGTCTCGACAACATCAACATGTTCACACCCGCCGTAATAACGGCGGCCTGAATAGCCTTCGGCATATTTGTTTGTCAGCACAGACCCCTGCGCTTCCATAACCGCTACACTGACAATGTTTTCCGACGCAATCATTTCTATCTGATCTTGCTGACGCACCAGTTCATCGGCAATGGCAGCGGCCAATTCAGGATCGGTTTTTGCCAATGGATCTGAGAAGAAACCGCTCATTGTCATTGCGCTCTTCATGTTACCTGCGTCATCCATTATCGGATCTCCTTAATTCGTTTTTAGCAAAGCCCCGGCTCCACCGCCGACACATTGATGCGCTCCAGCACGGGTCCGAAGCGACATAGACCTAAATTAAATAGGGCATTTTGAACGATTAACCAAGTGCATTTCACACGCTTAGCAATGATTTCCCCCGATTTTACCTAGTTTTTCGACACGGCGTTCATGCCGCCCCCCTTCAAAATCAGTTGTCAAAAACTGATCAACACAATGTCTGGCGACCTCTGGGGCGGTCAAACGCTCTCCCAACGCCAACACATTGGCATTGTTATGCTGCCGCGCCAACGCCGCCGCCTCTGGTTGGCTAACAAGCGCCGCCCGCACCCACGAAAACCTGTTGAGGGCTATCGAAATGCCAATTCCACTGCCACACACAGCGATCCCATAGGCGTTGTCATGCTGCTGCATCGCTTCGGCAAGCTTTACCGCAAAATCCGGGTAGTCTACCGACGCCCCATCATATGGCCCAAGATCACACACCGCATGCCCAGCCGCCTGAACATGCGCTAAAAGCGCAGAGCGCAATGTTGCGCCAGCATGATCAGAGGCAAAATAAATCATCATCGTAGCTATTCCCCTTGCATGGCCAGTTTACGTGCCGGATACGTGCTGGTTTAGTGCCGGTTACGTGGCTGGTTACGTGCCGACGAATATTTGTTTCACAGACTACAGCCATATCACAATAAATGTTCAAAAAACCGTCAAGTTTTACAAATTTTATATCGACAACCCTATCATTATTCATTACGGTTTTGTGAATAGGTTGCTAAAACCGGGTTTAGGGAGATGCGTTACCGGCACCAAGACCGGCGCAAAAGAGGCAAGGCGCAAGCCTTGCTTTTCTTTTGCCTAAATTTTGGCGACACCCGCATTGTGGTTCGCCGTAATTATGGTCCAAGTGAAATAAATTCAGACGCAATGACCCAATACACAATCCCAAACAAAACCCAAGCCACAACCGTTGTAATGCCAACTTTGCGCCACAACATAGGCTTTTCTGGGGCTGATGTTGCATGCCCGGTTTCAACGACATCGGGTGATTTTGCGCCAAATGGCAAGGTCATTAAAAAAACCCACCACCACAATAAAATATAAACCACTACGCCTGATACAAAATCCATGGATTTGCGTCCTTACCGCGTCTGCTGGTCTGAGCCGGTGGCGGCCACCTGCTCCAGCTCTATTAATGTACCGTTAAATTCTTTTGGGTGCAAAAACAGCACCGGGGTGCCATGCGCACCAATTTTGACACTGCCATCACCAAGAACACGCGCCCCGCTCTTTTCAAGCGCCGCGCGCGCTATCGCAATATCGTCCACCTCATAACAAATATGATGCATACCGCCATCAGGGTTGCGCGCTAGAAAGCCAGCTAGCGGCGATGCCTCGCCAAAGGGTTCCATCAATTCAACTTTGCCATTTGGTGATGTGACAAAAACAACGCGCACGCCATGCTCCGGCAAGGTTTGTGGGGCACTCACCTCAGCGCCTAACATATCACGCCACCGCACCGCCGCCGCCGCAACATCGGGTACCGCAATGGCAATATGGTTAATACGGCCAATCATGCCTGGATATCCTGTTCTGCAAGACGCATGATGTGAACCTGCGCAATCGGCCGCAAGCCGAACATTGTCCGCGCCACCCGGCGCACTGCCTGCGACACCACATCTTCGACTGAGGCGTCATTGCGGCGCGCGGCTTTACCAAGGATTTCTATCGCATCTTCAACGGCCAAGGTGGCTGCGGCGACAAAATCAGCTGCCACAGCGCCATCACCAATACCGGTCTGCACCACACTTGGCAGCACACAAAGATGGCCGGATTTATTCAAAATAACCGAAACTGTCACGACACCGTTCCACAGCATTCGGCGGCGCGAGCGCAACATATCTGACTGCAGCTCGATAATATTGCCCTTTTCACTAGTCAGCGCACCAGTGTGCACATTATCGATTATCTTTGCCTCATCGCCATTTAACTTAATCATCACGCCATTATCAGGCAGCAATGTCTGCTGTACCTGACACGCCTTTGCCAGTTCAGCATGCGCTTGCAGATGGCGCGCGGTGCCATGCACCGGAATGGCAATTTTAGGCCTTACCAGCGCATACATTTCAGTCATTTCATCGCGTGAGGGATGGCCTGACACATGCACCGGCGCTTCATGGTCTGTAATCAGATGGATACTACGCCGCACCAGCATATCCTGCACCCGTGCAATTGCTGTTTCATTGCCAGGAATTTGCCGCGATGAATAAATCACCGTGTCACCTGACTGCAAGCTCACGCTTTCATGCGACCCGGCTGCAATGCGAGCCATCGCCGCTCGTGGTTCGCCTTGCGTGCCGGTACAAATAATCACCAATGCATCAGGCGGCAACAGATCAATATCTGACTCTGGCACCAAATCAGGAAGATCGGTCAAATAGCCAACTTCACGGGCTGCCGAAATCGCCCGGTTTAGCGCGCGCCCAACAACTGCCACCGAACGGCCATTGGCCTGTGCCGCCGCGCATATTGACTGAATCCGTGCCACATTGCTGGCAAAACAGGTAATCGCCACACGCCCGGTTGCCGTGGCAATGGCTTTTGTCAAACCAAGCTGTGCATCACTTTCTGACCCGGTACGCCCCTCAACCATGGCGTTAGTTGAGTCACCCACCATTGCCAAAACACCAGAATCACCCACTGCCCGCAGACGCGCCGCATCGGTGTCACGACCTAAAATAGGGGTGTTATCAAACTTCCAATCGCCAGTGTGCAGGATTGTGCCCGCATCGGACCGAATGGCCAGCGCTGCCGGGTCAGGTATGGAATGATTAAGTGCTATCATTTCGACGTCAAACGCACCAATTTTACGCGGCGCGTTCATCCCCATTTCATGAAGCGGAATATCAAAGTCACCGCGTGATTCGGCCAATTTGCGGCGCAGCAACGCCAGGGTAAAAGCGCTGCCATAAATCGGACAGCCAATTTGCGACCATAAATAGGGAATGGCACCTAGATGGTCTTCATGACCATGCGTCAAAACAAGTCCAGCCAGCTTGTCGCGGCGTTCAGCAATAAATTTCAAATCAGGCAGAATGACATCAACGCCCGGGGTGCTCTCATCAGGAAAGGAAATGCCCAGATCCACCATAAGCCAACTATCTTGGTAATGGTAAAGATTGACATTCATGCCAATTTCACCAGACCCCCCTAGAGGCACAAATAGCAGATCATCTTTTCTATAGGTCATATTATCTCTTGTTCTGTGCGTGAATTCGCACCAACCCTTTTAACGTTAAATCGCCATCAACGATCAGGGCATCCTGCATGTGGTCGGCAAATAATGGCGCCAAGCCGCCAGTGGCGATTGCCGGGAGACTCGCACCATGGGCCCACCGCAGTCGCGCCACCAACCCTTCGACCATCCCAACATAGCCCCACAAAACCCCGGAATGCATCGCCGAAACCGTGTCGGTGCCAAGTATTGGCATATCTGACGGCCATGGTTTTACCGCAATGCGTGGTAATCGTGCCGCTGCCATATATAGCGCTTCGACCGACAAGTTAACACCCGGCGCAATAATGCCACCCTCATAAGACCCGCTTTCACCAACCAGATCCACTGTCGTGGCGGTGCCAAAATCAATAATTATCGCCGGCAAATCATAAAAAGCCTTTGCCGCCACCGCATTTACCAAGCGGTCAGCGCCAGCCTGTTCAGGGCGGTCAATATTGACCGCAATTCCTAAATCTACCCCAGCGTCACCAACACAAAGCGGCGTAACACCAAATGCACGTGAGGCCAAGGCTATTAGCTTTGGCTGTATGTCAGGCACCACGCTGGCAATCATCACCCCATCGATGGCGTCAACGGCAATGTTTTTCAGTGTCATCAACTGGGTTAACCACACCACATATTCATCGGCGCTTCGGCGCGAGTCGGTGCTTATACGCCAGCTTGCGCATTGGGTTTCACCATCATAAACAGCAAAAACAATATTTGTATTTCCGCAATCAATAACCAAAAGCATATGTCAGCTGCCTATCAATTCCACATCACCTGTAGTGATATGGTGTCTGTGGCCAGTTTCATCAAGCAAAACCAGCACCCCATCATGATCTATATCCTCGCAAACACCCGTAATCGGATGGCCAGCCACACACACCGTGATGGTTTTCCCAATATGCAAGGCGTGTTTCATCCATATTTTACGCAGTGGCGCAAAGCCTTGTTCCTCGCATAATTCATAATAATATCTAAGCCGCGCTAAATAGCTATTGGCGAGCATTTCAGGCGGTGGCAGGGTGCCGGGAAAATCACCAAAGGCAATTGGCGGATGCGGATTGTCATCATGATGGGTGATGCGGGCGATGTTTATCCCACTACCAATAATCAGACGATCACCTTCAGCCTCTAACAAAATGCCGGCAATTTTGCGATTGTTCACCAACACGTCATTCGGCCATTTTAGCCCAATCTGTGGTCCGGTTTGGTGCATGTCATGCTGGTTGATCTGCGCGACAAGATGCGCCGTAACTGCATCATATACCGCCAGCGCTGCAGCAAAGGACATCGCAAACCATCTAGCAAGCGGTTGCGAAGGATAAAGCAGCACAGAGACATACATACCGCCGCGTTGAGACGCCCACTGGCGCCCGCGTCGGCCGCGGCCTGCTGTTTGCTCATATAACAAAAAGCCCGCCCCAGACGACGCCCCAGCTAGCGCCGCCGCCTTGGCAAGGTCAGATGTTGAACTCCCGGAATCATGACAGGAAAGCGTCCATACAGAAGTATCTGCCATGCCGGGTTACCCCATGTTAAAAGGGTGCCATCAGCGCCATTGCCGCCACATTTGCGGCATCAATGAGTGACCCCAGCCCAGCAAAAAACAGCGTTATCACCGCCATTGACACGCCAAGAACCAGCTTGTTGGCAAGCGGAACATCCTGATCAAGCGGTGCGTCGCTATCGTCAAAATACATGATTTTAATAATACGCAGGTAATAGAAGGCGCCAATCACGCTCATCACCACACCGACCACGGCCAACGGCACCAAACCAGCATTCACAGCGGCGAGAAACACATACCATTTTCCAAAAAACCCTGCCAATGGCGGGATGCCAGCCATCGAGAACATCATGACCATAAGGCCAAGCGCGAACATCGGCTGGGTTTTTGATAATCCACGCAAATCAGAAATGCGGGTCGCAGATTGCCCGTCACGGCGCATCAACAAAATAATCGCAAAGCTGCCCGCGCCCATGAACACATAGCCGGTCATATAGATCAATACACCAAAAGCACCCTCTTTCGAGCCTGCTGCTAGCCCAGCCAGCGCATAGCCCATATGGGCGATTGATGAATAGGCCATCATCCGCTTAATTTCGGTTTGCATGATCGCCCCAAGCGCCCCCACAACCATCGAAGCGATCGACAGCGCCACAATGACTTGTGACCATTCCAGCGCGATGCTGCCAAAGGCCCCATAAGTGAGACGCAACAGCAAAGCGATGGCCGCCACCTTTGGGGCAATCGCAAACAGCGCGGTCACCGGGCTTGGCGAACCTTCATACACATCTGGTGTCCACATATGAAATGGCGCAGCTGACACTTTAAAGGCAATGCCGGTGAGCATAAACACCATACCAATAATAAAGGCTACCGGCAGTTGCGCTTCGGCAACTGCTGCAGCGATACCGGCAAAACTGGTGGTGCCGGCAAACCCATAAACCAATGAGGCCCCATAAAGCAGCATACCAGAGGACAATGCCCCAAGCAGAAAATATTTCAAACCAGCTTCAGATGAACGCAAAGAATTGGTGCGCATCGCAGCGACCACATAAAGCGGCAACGACTGCAACTCAACAGCCATATATAACGACATCAAATCATTGGCCGAAATCATCAACATCATGCCAACTACGGCCAACAGTACCAGTAATGAGAATTCCGGTTTGTTGATATCATCGCGCGCCAGCGGGGTTATCGACATAAAAATCGCCGCAAAGCTGCCAAGCAGCACAAGCGTTTTCATATAGTCAGCAAAAGCATCTGCCCGAAACATGCCACCAAAGGCGGTGTTTTGGACTGGCGCACTTGACCATAATGTCAGCGCCGCCAAAGCAATGCCAAACATCGTAATATGCGCCACCCGGCGGGCATTGGCCGCGCCCTCGCCGCCAAATGCAGCCACCAGCACCAAGCCAAGGGCGACCAACGCCAAAATCAATTCAGGCAGCGCCGGAAGTATATCAACCAGTTCAAAAGCCATTGCTATTCCCCAAAACATCAATCATCACAGCTATTACCGTGCCGCCAATAGCGACACGCCCCCAGCTGCCAAATCGTCAAGAATAAATTGGATAGACACATCCATCACATCTAGAAGCGCCATTGGATAAACGCCAAACACCAAAACCAAGATCGTCAATGGCACAAAAATACCGAGTTCACGTGGCTGCATAGGCTCCATTGCCTGCACTTCGGCGCTCACCACTTGTCCGAACATCACCCGGCGATATAGCCACAACATATAGGTGGCGCCAAGCACTAGGCCGGTGGCGGTGAATAAGGCCAACCATGTATTGGCTTGCCATGCGCCCACCAAGACCAGCATTTCTCCAACAAAGCCGCTGGTGCCCGGCAGACCGACAGAGGCCAACATCATAAACATGAAAAATACTGCGTAGCGTGGCATAACTGCGGTCACCCCGCCATACGCACTGATATCACGTGTATGCAACCGGTCATAAACCACACCAACGCAAAAGAATAACGCCGCCGACACTAACCCGTGGCTAATCATCTGAAACATCGCGCCAGCAATGCCCTGTTCGGTCAGGGAAAAGATACCAATGGTGACAAAGCCCATATGCGCCACCGATGAATAGGCGATCATCTTTTTCATATCAGATTGCGCCAACGCCACCAATGATGTGTAAATCACAGCAATAACCGACAATACGAAAATCAGCGGCGCAAAAAACTCTGACGCCATCGGAAACATTGGCAATGAAAAGCGCAAAAAGCCATAGCCGCCCATTTTCAACAGCACCCCAGCCAAAATCATAGACCCTGCGGTAGGCGCCTCGACATGCGCATCAGGCAGCCATGTATGCACTGGCCACATTGGCACTTTGACGGCAAATGATGCCAAAAATCCCAAGAACAGCCAGGTCTGCATGCCGGCTGCAAATTCATGCGTTGTCAAAAGCGGAATGTCGGTGCTGCCGGCATCGATATACATCGCCAACATACACACCAGCATCAACACTGACCCCAGCAATGTGTAGAGGAAAAACTTAAAGGCTGCATAGACCCGGCGCGGCCCACCCCATATCCCGATGATTAAGAACATCGGGATCAAAACCGCTTCGAAAAACAGATAAAACATCAACATATCAAGCGATACGAACATGCCGACCATCATGGTTTCAAGAACCAGAAATGCGATCATATATTCGCGCACGCGGCTGGTAATGCTGCGCCAGCTAGCCAGAATCGCCAAGGGTGTCAGGAATGTTGACAGCAAGACAAACGGCATTGAAATCCCATCAACACCCATGTGATAGCTGATTCCGGTATCCCCCAGCCAGACCCGTTGTTCTTCAAATTGATAGCCAGTCACGGCATTGTCAAACCCGATAAGAATGACAAGTGATACCAAAAATGTGAAGGCAGACACCCACAAAGCCACATTACGTGCGTTTTGCGCGACAGTTTCGTTATCACCTCTGATTAGCAGTAAGAATAAGACGCCTGCCAAAGGCATAAAGGTGATTATAGATAAAATTGGCCAGTTATCGATCATCACCCTACCCCTTAAACCTTAACACATACCAGCTCACCAAAACGACGACGCCAATCAGCATTGCAAAGGCATAATGAAACACAAAGCCACTTTGAATTCGTGAACACACACCCGACAAACGATAAACCAGAGCCGACACACCATCCGGGCCAAATCCATCAATCGTATCGCGGTCACCGCGCACCCATAAAACATTGCCAATCTGCACCGCTGGTTTTACGAAAACCGCATCATACAGTTCGTCAAAATACCATTTGTTATAGAAAAACAGATGGATTGGCTTGAATGCAGTAGCAATACGCGCCGGCATATTGGTGAATACGGCATAAAACAGAACCGCCAGCAAAACACCACTGCCCGCCAAAACGATTGGCAAAAGCTTTACCCAGGTTGGAACGTGATGGGCGTTTTCCATAGCGGCATGCGTTGGCAGAATGAAAATTGACTGCCCCCAAAACTGGTCCATGTCATGGCCAACAAATAATTCATAGCCCAACCAGCCAGAAAAAATAGCGCCAGCCGACAACACCAGTAACGGCACCGTCATCACCGCCGGTGATTCATGCACATGGGCCACAACCTCAGCACTCGCACGCGGTTTGCCATGAAACGCCATAATCAATAGACGCCAGCTATAAAAAGCTGTCAAAAACGCCGCTGCACAGCCCATCCAAAAGGCAAAATTACCCACCCCTGAATGCGCCGCATAAGCCGCTTCCAAAATCATATCTTTCGAATAGTAGCCGGCCAAAAACGGAAAGCCTGCCAACGCCAAAGACCCAATCCACATCATCGCATAGGTCACCGGCACCTTGCGCCAAATGCCGCCCATGTTGCGCAAGTCCTGTTCATTAGACAACGCATGAATGACCGAGCCAGCCCCTAAAAACAACAGCGCCTTAAAAAACGCATGTGTGGTCAAATGAAACATTGCCGCCGGATAGGCCGAAACACCCGCAGCAAAGAACATGTAGCCAAGCTGTGAACATGTTGAATAGGCAATGACGCGCTTGATATCAAACTGTGTCATCCCCACGGTGGCGGCAAAAAGTGCCGTCATACCGCCAACCACGGTAATCACATCCAGTGCAAATGGCGCATATTCCAGCATCGGCGACAGACGACACACCATGAACACGCCAGCGGTCACCATGGTTGCGGCGTGAATCAAAGCCGATACCGGGGTTGGGCCTTCCATAGCATCTGGCAGCCATGTGTGCAGGCCAAGTTGGGCAGATTTACCCATCGCGCCAATAAACAGCAAAATGCCCGCCACTTCCAAGGCTGGCCAAGACTGTCCTAAAAACTCAATATTCATCGTTGCGATCAGGCTAGCGCGCGCAAAAATATCGTCAAACTGAATTGACCCGAAGAGTGCATAAACCGCCAAAATACCGAGCGCGAAACCAAAATCACCAACCCGGTTGACAACAAAGGCTTTCATCGCTGCGGTGTGCGCCGATTCTTTCTTGTACCAAAAGCCAATCAACAGATAAGACGCAACACCAACCCCTTCCCAGCCAAAAAACAGCTGCACCAGATTATCGGCAGTAACCAGCATCAACATGGCAAAGGTAAACAGGCTGAGATAGGCCATAAAACGCGCCCGCGCATTATCGTGCGACATATAGCCAACTGAATAAATATGCACCATTGATGACACGCCAGTCACAACGATCAGCATAACCGCGGTCAGCGTATCAAAGCGCAAACTCCAATGCGCTGAAAAATCACCCGAAACGATCCAGCGCCCAATATCTACAGTGATCGGGGTGCCGCCAATCGCTACCTCGGCAAAGGCAAAGACAGACAACAACAAAGACAGCAACAAACCGGACACAGTAACCAGTTCGGCAGGCCTGTCTTGATTATTGAGGCTCAACAACCCCGCAAGAACAGAGCCGATCAGCGGCAGGAAAACAATAAGCGCATACATGGTCCTACCCCTTCAGCACATTCACATCTTCAACCGCGATAGACCCGCGGTTGCGGAAAAACACCACCAAAATTGCCAAGCCAATTGCCGCTTCAGCCGCCGCAACGGTGAGAATGAACAAGGAAAAGACCTGCCCTTCCAAATCACCGTTGTAGGCAGAAAAAGCCACCATATTGATATTTACGGCAAGCAGCATCAGTTCAATTGACATCAAAATGGTAATGACGTTTTTTCGGTTTAGAAAAATTCCAAAAATACCAAGCGCAAACAGCATCGCCGATACAGATAAATAATGGTTTAACGAAAGCTCAAGCATATCTGATCACTCCTCGGCTTTTACAGCGCTATGTGAAGCCGGTGTTTTGCCTGACGGCACTTTAATAACGTCTAAAACGTCTGCTGGACGGCGTGCGTTCTGCGCAGCGATAGACTGGCGCCGCACCCCGGCCCGTTTGCGCAGGGTCAGTGAAATCGCACCAATCATAGCCACCAGCAAAATCAGACCTGCAACCTGGAACAAAAACGCATATTTGGTATAGAGCACACCACCGATGCGCGTGGTATTGGCGATATCTGATACCACTGGCGCGGTTTTACCACCAAAAGCATCACCATACATCGCCAGCACAAGCTCAAAAAGCAGAATACCGCCCACAGCCAATCCAAGCGGCAAATATTTTTGGAAGCCGGCGCGCATCTCGGCAAAGTTGATATCCAGCATCATCACGACAAACAAAAACAGCACCGCGACCGCGCCGACATAAACAACGACCAGAAGCATTGCCAAAAATTCAGCGCCAACCAACACAAACAGCCCGGCCGCGTTAAAAAACGCCAAAATCAAAAACAGCACCGAATACACCGGATTGCGGCTAACAACCACCATCACACCGCTAGCAAGCATGACGCCTGCAAACAGATAAAAGAATAATGCTTCAATCATTTTGTGACTGTCTTTCCTTGATCAGTTCCATGAATGCCTAGCGCCAACGCGCATCAGCAGCAAGGTTGCGGGCAATTTCGGTTTCCCAGCGATCACCGTTCGCAAGCAATTTATCTTTGTCGTAGTAAAGTTCTTCACGCGTTTCGGTTGCAAATTCGAAATTTGGCCCCTCAACTATCGCGTCAACCGGACAGGCTTCCTGACAAAAACCGCAATAGATGCATTTTGTCATATCAATATCATAGCGGGTGGTCCGGCGGCTGCCATCGGCGCGCGGCTCAGCCTCAATTGTTATGGCTTGGGCTGGGCACACGGCTTCACACAATTTACAGGCGATACAGCGCTCTTCTCCATTAGGATAACGCCGTAGCGCATGCTCCCCACGAAAACGTGGCGACAAGCTGCCTTTTTCATAAGGGTAGTTGATCGTCACTTTCGGCTTGAAAAAATATTTTAGCGTCAAGAGCAAGCCCTTGCCGAGTTCAAGCAGCAAAAATGAGCGAATCGCGTTGGATACAGCCGACATCATGATATTCGGTCCCTTAACCCAGTGTTACAGCCGGCAAATTGCCAGATGCCAGCAGATAACCTGCTGTTAAAACAACGTAAATCAGCGAGAATGGCAGAAAGATTTTCCACCCCAGCCGCATTAGCTGGTCATAGCGATAGCGTGGTGTGGTGGCACGCACCCACAAGAACACAAACAGCACCAGCATGATTTTCAAAATAAACCACAACGGGCCGGGGATCACATTTAGCGGCCAAATATCAAACGGTGGCAGCCAGCCGCCAAGGAACAGAATCACCGTCATGCTGCTCATCAAAATCATATTGGCGTATTCACCTAGGAAGAACAGCGCAAATGACATCGATGAATATTCAACAAAATAACCGGCAACCAGTTCAGATTCACCTTCTGGCAAGTCAAACGGCGCACGGTTCGTTTCCGCCAGCGTTGAAATGAAAAACACCACGAACATAGGCAGTAGTGGCAAGGCATACCACATGCCGCGCTGCGCCTCGACAATATCGGAAAGATTAAGTGATCCAGCGCATAACAACACATTAATGATCACCAGCCCCATCGAGACCTCATAAGAGACCATCTGCGCCGCAGATCGCAGCGCACCCAAAAAAGCGTATTTTGAATTGCTGGCCCAGCCTGCCATAATAACGCCGTAGACGCCAAGCGATGACACCGCAAACAAATATAAAATACCGACATTGATATCAGCGATCACCAAACCATCGCCAAACGGGATCACCGCCCACGCCACCAATGACAAAATGAACGTCAGCATCGGCGCAAACAGAAACACCACTTTGTTGGCACCCGCTGGCAAAATGGTTTCTTTGGCCATTAGCTTTAAGGCATCGGCAAAAGGCTGAAACATCCCGAAGGGACCAACAACATTAGGCCCTTTGCGAAGCTGCATAAAGCCGATCACCCGCCGTTCAGCCAGTGTCAAATAGGCAACCGCGATCAATAAAGGGCCAACCACAACCAAAATCTGAAGCAATATCCAGCCCAGTTCGATGGTCCACTCATGCGTTAAAAAATCCATCATCGCACTCACTCCGCAGCCACCGCATCAGCACCGTCAGCCAGCTGGGCACGACGGCATTCGGCCATTGTTTCAGATGCCCGGCTAATGGCGCATGTCATATAGAAATTTTCGACAGCGCCAGTAAGTGGCTGCGCGGTCAGTTTGCCGCGACCACCAAACTTGGCCCATTTTGCCGAGCTAACCTGGTCCGCAGCAGCAAAATGTGGCACCGCCGCAAATAGGGCTTCACGCACCTCGGCAAGGCTATCCATACCGATTGATTTGCCAATTGCCCCCGATACCGCGCGAATAATGGCCCAATCTTCGCGCGCTTCACCCGGCGGGAAAGCGGCACGGTTGCCAAATTGAACGCGGCCTTCAGTGTTTAGATAAATACCGTCTTTTTCGGTGTAGGCAGCCCCCGGCAAAACGATATCGGCGTTATGGGCGCCGGCGTCACCATGATGCCCCTGATAGATAATAAAGCTTGACTGAAACTGTTCAAAATCAACTTCGTCCGCACCAAGCAGCCACAGCACATCCAAATCGCCAGCCTTTGCAGCTGCGCCCATCGCCGCAACATCCATGCCGCCACGCGCCGGCACAAAGCCCATGTCAAGCCCGGCAACCCGCGCAGCCGCGCTATGCAGAACGTTAAAGCCGTTCCAGCCTTCGGTAACCACACCATAGGTTTCGGCAATCTGCCGCGCTTTGCCAAGGATCCCATCGCCATCGGCCCGCGCAAGCGCGCCCATGCCAATGATAATCATTGGGCGTTTTGCCTTTTTCAACTCAGCCGCAAATTTATGCTTGCCGGTCAACACCCCGTCCAAAACCGCAGGGTCATCACCAAGCCAATTGGTTTCATATGTTAAATCAGCATTTGGACCAATGACACCAATGGGCATTTGTGTGGCCAGCCAATTCCGCCGAATGCGGGCGTTAAGAACCGCTGCCTCTAGGCGCGGGTTACTGCCGATGATCAACAGCGCATCAGCATCATCAATGCCGGCAATTGTTGAATTAAACAGATAACCAGACCGCGCCCCCCCGATTTTGGCACCATCTTGACGGCAATCCATATGCGGGCTGCCCAGCCGGTCCATCAGGCTTTTCAAAGCAAACATTGACTCGGCATCAACCTGATCGCCGGCGATTGCCGCAATGTTCTTGGCTTTGGCTTTGCGCAGCTTGCCGGCCACAGTGGTGAGCGCTTCATCCCAGCTAATCGGGTGCAATTTCCCATCTTTTGCACGGGCATAGGGTTGGTCAAGACGTTGCCGCCGCAGCCCGTCAATGGCATAGCGTGTTTTATCAGAAATCCACTCTTCATTCACATCTTCATTGAGCCGTGGCAGCACGCGCATTACCTGCGCCCCACGCGCATCAACGCGAATATTACTACCCACCGCATCCATCACATCAATAGATTCGGTCTTGTTTAGTTCCCATGGCCGCGAGGTAAAGGCATATGGCCGTGAGGTCAGCGCCCCCACCGGACACAAATCGATGACATTTGCCGATAATTCAGACGCCAGCGTCTTTTCCAGATAGGTGGTGATTTCCATGGATTCGCCACGACCAATTGCGCCCAATTCCGGTACACCAGCCACTTCAGTCGCAAACCGCACACAACGCGTGCAATGAATACAGCGTGTCATCACCGTACTGATCAGCGGCCCCATATGTTTATTATCGACAGCGCGTTTATTTTCAGAAAACCGTGATCCATCAAGACCATAGCCCATGGCCTGATCCTGCAAATCGCATTCACCGCCCTGATCGCAAATCGGGCAATCAAGCGGGTGATTGATAAGCAAGAATTCCATCACCCCTTCACGGGCCTTTTTGACGCGGTCGGTATCGGTGCGAATAACCATGCCTTCGCCCGCTGGCATCGCGCATGAGGCAACCGGCTTTGGAGAGCGTTCCATATCGACAAGACACATGCGGCAATTGCCCGCAATCGACAAACGGTCATGATAGCAAAAGCGCGGAATTTCTACGCCGGCTGCCTCGCAGGCATGCAACACTGTTGAACCATCTTCAACATCAACCTCGATATCATTAACCGTTAGCTTAGGCATGGGTCTATCCGTTTCCTATTCTGCTGCCGTCACAACATCCGCGGCATGGCGTGCCGCGATACGACGTTCAATCTCAGGCCGAAAATGCTTAATAAGTCCTTGAATTGGCCATGCCGCTGCATCGCCTAATGCGCAAATCGTATGGCCTTCAATTTGCCGTGTGACTTGCTCTAGCGTGTCAATTTCATGGCTTTCAGCTTCGCCGCGCACCAACCGTTCCATCATGCGCCACATCCAGCCAGTGCCTTCGCGGCACGGGGTGCATTGCCCGCATGATTCATGCTTGTAAAAATACGACAACCGCGCGATTGCCTTCACAATATCGGTGGTTTTATCCATCACAACAACACCGGCGGTGCCAAGGCCGGTCCCCGCGTTGCGTAACGCATCAAAATCCATGGTGATATCGGCGCACACATCAATGGGCATCAGCGGTGTTGATGACCCGCCAGGGATCACTGCCAACAAATTATCCCAGCCGCCACGCACGCCGCCAGCATGTTTTTCGAGCAATTCACGCAGCGGAATGCCCATTTCTTCCTCAACGTTGCACGGCTTGTTCACATGACCGGAAATACAGAATAATTTTGTGCCTGTATTATTTTCCTTACCCAACCCCGCAAACCAGCCAGCACCGCGCCGCAAAATTGTCGGGGCAACAGCGATTGATTCAACGTTATTTACCGTTGTCGGGCACCCATAAAGACCAACACCTGCAGGAAATGGCGGTTTTAGACGCGGCTGGCCTTTTCTGCCCTCTAGCGATTCGAGCAACGCTGTTTCTTCACCACAAATATACGCGCCGGCCCCACGATGCAGATAGATGTCAAAATCCCACCCCGACTTGGCAGCGTTTTTACCAAGCAAGCCCGCATCATAAGCCTCGTCAATGGCCGCTTGCAGCCGCCGCGCCTCATTTACAAATTCACCGCGGATATAGATATAGGCGGCATGAGCGCGCATCGCAAAACCAGCCACAACACAGCCCTCAAGCAATTTATGCGGCTCATGGCGAATGATATCGCGGTCCTTGCATGTGCCTGGCTCTGATTCATCAGCGTTCACCACAAGATAATGCGGCCGGTCTTTAACCTCTTTTGGCATAAACGACCATTTCAGACCGGTTGGGAAACCAGCCCCACCGCGGCCACGCAACCCTGATGCTTTGATGCGTTCAACAATTTCGTCATGGCCAAGTTTTAACAGCTTGGCTGTTCCATCCCAGTCACCACGGGCTTTGGCGCCTTTTAGCCCGGCATCACCCCAACCATAAATATTGGTAAAAATACGGTCCTGATCATTAAGCATTGGCTGAACTCCGCTTTTTTGTTGCGGTTTTGGGCGATGCCCCGGCCTTTATCGCCGCCAAGGTTGTGCCGCCACCACTGGCTTCAGACCCTGACCGGCCAATAACAGACCCAACCGGTAACGGCGCATCTGCTTCAAGTGAGTCCAACAAGGCGCCTGTGGTTTCATAGGTCAAATCTTCGTAAAAATCGTCATTGACCTGCAAAATTGGCGCATTCACGCACGCCCCAAGACATTCAACTTCCAATAAAGAAAAACGACCGCAAGACGATGTTTGCCCAGATTTAATGTTATAGCGATCCTTGATGCAGCGCATCATTTCGTCCGAACCGCGCAACCAACAAGGCGTTGTTGTGCAGGCTTGCAAAAAATATTTACCAACCGGCTTTAGATTGAACATCGTATAGAATGTGGCGACTTCCAGAACCCGAATCTCAGCCATTTCCAGACGATTAGCGATGTCTTCGATGGCCGCCATCGGGATCCAGTTATCATGCTGACGCTGTGCCAAATCTAGCAGCGGCATAACCGCACTGGCCTGACGACCTTTTGGATATTTAGCGACAATACGCTTTATCTCTTTTTCATTTTCAGCCGTGAATTTAAAGCTTTTCGGCTGATCTGAGGCAATGCGGTCATCAATACTCATCGATCAATCTCACCAAACACAATATCAAGTGAACCAATAATAGCGACTGAGTCGGCGAGCATGTGCCCCCGCGACAAATGATCTACAGCAGCCATAAAATAAAAACCGGGGGCACGGATTTTGCAGCGATACGGTTTATTTGTACCATCCGACACCAAATACACGCCAAATTCACCTTTAGGCGCCTCAACCGCGGTATAGCTTTCACCTTCCGGCACATGAAACCCTTCGGTGTAGAGTTTGAAATGATGGATCAACGCTTCCATGGATTGCTTCATCTGGCCACGATTTGGCGGGGTAACTTTGTTATTCTGCGCCATCACCGGCCCGCTTGGCATATTGTCAATCGCCTGCTCAATTATCCGCAGTGACTGACGCATTTCTTCAACCCGCACCAAGTAACGTGCATAACAATCACCGGTCTTGCCAATCGGAATGTCAAAATCCATCTCGTCATAGGCATCATAAGGTTGGGTTTTGCGCAAATCCCACGGCACGCCAGACCCCCGCAAACACGGGCCGGTCACGCCAAGCGACAGCGCATCTTCATAACTGATCACACCAATATCGACTGTGCGCTGTTTAAAAATACGGTTTTCAGTCAGCAAGGTTTCAAGATCATTGATAAAGTCAGGAAATTTTTGCGCCCAATTGCGAATGTCGCGCAACAGATCATCAGGCAAATCCTGATGCACCCCACCGGGCCGGAAATAAGCTGCATGCAGGCGCGCACCGCAGGCTCGCTCGTAAAATCCCATAAGATGCTCGCGTTCTTCAAAACCCCATAAAAGTGGGGTCATCGCGCCAACATCAATGGCAAAAGTTGTCAAATTCAACAGATGGTTCAAAATCCGTCCGATTTCACAATATAGTACGCGGATATATTGGGCACGCCGCGGCACATTAATGCCAAGCGCCTTTTCCACCGCCAAGGCCCACGCATGCTCTTGGTTCATAGGCGACACATAGTCCAGCCGATCAAAATACGGCAAAGCCTGCAAATAGGTTTTATGCTCAATCAATTTTTCAGTGCCGCGATGCAGCAGCCCGATATGCGGATCAGCGCGCTCAATAACCTCGCCATCCATCTCAAGCACCAACCGCAACACCCCATGCGCCGCCGGGTGCTGCGGGCCAAAGTTCATGGTGATCGGTTTAATTTGCATTTCAGCCATGACTTACCCTTTTTGATCAGATTTATCTTGCGGTGCCGGTTCGGATGCCATTTGCGTTTGCACCCCTTCCCACGGGCTCAAGAAATCAAAGTCGCGGAATTCTTGCACAAGATGAACAGGTTCGTTTACCACCCGGCGTTGGGCATCGTCATAGCGCACCTCAACATGGCCGGTAAGCGGAAAATCTTTGCGTAACGGATGCCCCTCAAACCCATAGTCAGTCAGCAACCGGCGCAAATCCGGGTGGCCCGAAAAGAAAATGCCAAACATATCCCACACTTCGCGCTCGGCCCAGTTGGCAGACATATAAAGCGAGGTGATAGAGGGCACCGCTTGGCCTTCTGACACGCTGGCAATGATACGCATACGCATATTATTGTCCATTGACAGCAACAAATACACCATATCAAAACGCGCTTCACGTTCTGGGTAATCAACTGCCGTCACGTCTATAAGTTGGTTAAACGCAGCCTGCCGGTCACCGCGCAAAAGGCCAAGTGCTTGCGGCACAGAGGCCGCTGCTACGCGCAGTTCAATTTCGCCGCGCACAACCGAAATATGCTCGGCCATCGGCTGCACCACATTGGCAATATGATCAGCCATCGCGGCCAACCCCGTCAGGCTTTCGTCTGCACCAACAGCGGCGCTGTCTGAGATGTTACCTTCGTTCATTACAGCACCCTCGGCTGTTTGCGTTTACATCTATGGTCACAGGTTCACACGCCCTAATTGCGGGCGATGGTTGCCGTGCGCCGAATTTTCTTTTGTAACTGTAATAGGCCGTAGATCAGCGCTTCGGCGGTTGGTGGACAACCCGGCACATACACATCAACCGGAACAATCCGGTCACAGCCCCGCACAACAGCATAAGAATAATGGTAATAGCCACCACCATTAGCGCATGACCCCATCGACAATACCCAACGCGGTTCAGGCATCTGGTCATAGACGCGGCGCAAAGCAGGGGCCATTTTATTGGTCAAAGTGCCTGCCACAATCATCACATCTGACTGGCGCGGGCTTGGCCGAAACAGCATGCCATAGCGGTCCATGTCATAACGGCTAGCGGCCGAATGCATCATCTCTACCGCACAGCAGGCAAGTCCGAATGTCATCGGCCATAATGAACCGGATCGAGCCCAATTGAATAATTTGTCTGCCTTTGCGATAACAAAGCCGCGATTGGTGATTTCATCGCCCACGGCACGCAAAATAGCGTCCTGATCAGCGCCAGGCGGAATCGGCGCAGCCTTTAACGGATCTATTATTCCCATTCCAAGGCTCCCTTTTTCCATTCATAAATAAAGCCGACTGTCAGCACCGCAAGAAATAGCATCATCGACCAGAACCCGAACAATCCAATACCCCCGAGCGCCACCGCCCACGGAAACAAAAATGCGACTTCCAAATCAAAAATAATGAACAAAATAGCGACAAGATAAAACCGTACATCAAATTGCCGGCGCGAATCGTCGAACGCATCAAAGCCACATTCATAAGCGGCCATCTTTTCGTCATCTGGCCGCTGATTGCCAAACACAAAGGCTGTTAACACAAAGGCAGCCGACAATCCTATGGCAACCGCAAAAAACACTGCGATTGGCAAATATTCACCAAGAAAAATATCCAACTTAATGCTCCTGCTGAACCGGCGGGAAATTTATCCCATGGGAATAATTCAGCGCCGCCCTAAATGCAAGCCGCATATTAGAAAAACCAGCGCAGAATTTCATTTTTACACGAACGAAACACTGTTGGGAGGCACACAAAGCTTGTCAGTCCGTTTGGCAATCGCATATGATCCCTGCAGCCGTTCAAAGGCGCAAACAGCCCGTGTTGCGTTAATTTTACCATTTACTTCGCGGCAAATACAATCTTTAGGGACGCCGATGATGCGTGAAAAAACGTCTGAGCCACACCACAGTATAGCACGTTTAATGGGGTTTGGCGGCTTAGTGCCTTTCATTGGATGCGCCGCCCTGATGTTTAGCGGCAGTCCCGGCCTTGGCATTGTCGCAGTGTTTGCTAACGCGGTTTACGGCGGCATGATTTTGAGCTTTGTTGGGGCAGTTCATTGGGGTTTAGCTATGCGTGAAGACCGTAGCCCCTACTGGTATGTCTGGTCAATCACACCCGCGTTATTAGGGTGGCTGGCAATTGTTTTCCTGGATATCCGTATCAGCCTTTTGGCGCTATCTGTTGCCTTCACCCTGGCATGGTCGGTCGACCGGCAGGCACATATGCGCCAGCTGGTCCCCGACTGGTACATGCACATGCGCCATATTTTGACCGTTGGGGCCACCGTGTCTTTGTTAGTCACCGCCTTTGCCCCTTCTTTTGGCTAGGCATTTCAAACAACTAACGGCCGCGTAGCATGACGATATTGCCACAAATTACCAAAACAAGCCCCAAAAAGGCCATCGGGCTCCAGATATAAGATTCAAAGACTGTCGAAATCAACAGGGCAAAAACTGGAAATACAACGGTGGCATAGCCAGTCCGGCTGGCACCGATGCGGCCAATGAGCGACAAATAGGCCGCAAATGTCATCACCGACGACACAATCGCTAACCACATCAGCCCCAAAATATATTTAGCTGTCGGCTCTATGATGAATGCATAGCCATTCACCACGGAAAATAACGTCAGGTAACCAGCCCCATACAGCATTCCCCAACTTGTTGAGGCAAACACCGGGATACCGCGTTTTTGGCAATCTGCCGAAATCATGTTGCCGGTGCAGAAAAATAATGTACCAACCAAACACAGCCCCAGACTGGTGAGCGCACTATTGGACAATTGCAGTTCTGGCCAGAACAGGCACATAACACCGGTCAATCCAATACTGGCAGCCAATAGATGGCCGCCCTTGGGGCGGGTCCGACCGATCACCGCCGTCATTAAGACATTCACCAATGATGCCGATGAAAACACTACCGCCAGCAGGCCAGATGCGACACCTTTACCGCCATTGTAGAAAAACGCAAAATTTGTCGAAAAAATGCACAATCCCAGTGCGGCGATCCGCAAATGCGTACGCCACTCAAAACGCAATGACTGGCCAGCAATGCGGCTGATCACAAACATCACAGCCGAGGCGATGCAGAACCGCCATAACAGCGACACTTCAGGTTCGACCACACCGAGTTGCCATTTAAGCGGCAGCCAGCTTGTTGACCAGCCAAAAACAACCATGGCGTAGAGCGCATACTCAAAGGGTTTCATAAGTTTGCCTCGACAGCCGCCTAGTGCACCACGGGTCAGGTGTTTGTCACTATGGGATTTTGCGACACAACCCAATCATTGGGGTCAATATCAAGAAAGGCTTCAACCGCCGCCGTGGCGATAACAGAACAAGTGTTATGATCTGGATCAACCACATTCAAGCCGCCTTTAACAACCCTGACTTCGGCTTTGCCGCGCGGCAGCTTTGCGGCAACAACCGCAGCATCAACCGCATTTGGGTTTTGCACGCCAATGGTGACACTCACACGCATATCTGCATGGTCATAACCAAGTGAACGGAACAAAATTAGAGAGCTGTGATGGATGGCATCATCGACCGCGCGGCAGGCCGCCTTGGTGTAGTCTTCGCCATACAAATCATTGCCGGTGCCCATTTCCAAAATAATTCGTTTCATTTTAAGGCTCCTGCAGCTGGCTCCATGTCAAAATACACAATCACCGCCGCATTAGCGACAATGGTACGCCCCTGTCCGTCAGGCTTGTCGATATCAAGCCCCCCTTCAGCAACCTTAATAGTGGCGCTGCCATAGGGAAAAATCGCCTTTACCGCGTCAACATCGACCTCTTGTGGGCGTTGCACGCCAATTTCAACATCAATAATCATATCCGACTTTTCAAACCCGAACGCTTCGGCAAGGTTTAGGGAATTATGCCACAGCGCATCGGCAACTGCACGGCAGGCGGCTTTGGTATAATCATGCCGACGCAGCGAGGTGCCCATGCCAAGTTCTAGGGCGATTCGGGTTTTTGCCATGACGTATTGTCCTTAAAATTGCGGCCTGACAGGCCAAAACTGACGGTCCCCTATATTTAGCGCCAGCCTTGCACAAAGGCCAACAATTTTGTTGAAGACGGCGTTCTAGCGTTCTAAATTAGCGCTCTTATTTTAGGAGCTTAGCTAATGACCGTATCGCCCCCATTCCATCTCGCCTTTGCGGTGACTGACATTGCCGCCACCCGTGATTTCTATGTTAACAAACTCGGCTGCAAAGTTGGCCGCTCTGCAGAACGCTGGATTGATTTTGATTTTTTCGGACATCAGGTCAGCGCACATCTTGTCGATGGCGCGTTAAGCGATGCTGAAACCAACCCAGTTGACGGGGAAAAAGTTCCCTCGCGGCATTTTGGCGCTATTCTGGAGTGGGACGATTGGCATGCAATGAAAGATCGTTTGGAAGCCGATAACACCAGCTTTATCATCAACCCAACTATTCGCTTTGCTGGCGAAGTTGGCGAACAGGCCACAATGTTTTTCCGCGACCCTTCGGGCAATGCGCTTGAATTCAAGACATTTCGTGACCAAGCCATGATATTTGCCACCTAGCGCCCCAATTAGCCCTAACACTGCAAAAGCTAACCAGCAGGCCGCATCATCCAAGCAGTGCGGCCTGCACATCCTCTGTCCAGCCAATATAGCTTTGGCCATCATGATAAATCACCGGCCGCTTAATCAAAGTAGGATTCTCGCGCAAAAGGTCACCCGGCGCTCGGGCGCGGGCAGCGTCATCTAATGCGCGCCATGTTGTCGATTTTCGGTTCACAACGACAGCGTCACCATGTTGTGTTAACAAAGCGTTAATGTGTATGGCGTCAAGTGGTGCCGTGCGGATATCAATAAAGTCTACCGCATGCCCAGCGGCCCGCACCGCCGCTAAAGCCTTTTTGCAGCTATCACAATTTTTTAGTCCATAGAGTTTCATGTCTGCCTCCTGACGGTGCTAGCATATCAAACAGCACAAAATGCCGGTTTGCCAGAGCTTTGCGCAAAATGATAGGATTTTACCATGAACATATGCTTGCTTTGATGGCTATCATAATATGCTAAGACGTTTTGTTTTTGCCGCGCTTGAACGCAGCGTAAACCGCGCCTATCGCAGCCGACTGGCATTGCGGGGCACAGAACCCGAAGGGGTGTTCTGGCGCAACAAATCCAGCCAGATTGCAAGGTTTGATGCGCTGTTGTCGATGCTGAAACAGCTATCCCCGACTGCGCGGCCAACAGTTTGTGATGTGGGCTGCGGCTATGGCGCCATGTTTGACTTCATTAGCAATACCCAGCGCTATCAAACTGTCGCTTACCGTGGCGTTGATATAAACCGTGCGATGGTTGCCGCCTGCAAAGATACGTTTCCAGATCACAAAAGCCTATTTTCGGTGGGGACGCATCCCAACAGCATGGTCGATTTTTGCGTTTTTTCCGGCACCTTCAATTTGTGCCATACACAGGATACAGATCTCTGGAATGATTATATTTTCAGAAATTTAGAGCGGTGCTGGCAGCGCAGTCGCTATGGCCTTATTCTGAATCTTTTATGCGCGCCGGCCAGCCATATTAAAAATCAGATTTTTTACGCCCATCGGCCCAGCTTTATTGCCCGCGCCCAAAACGCATTCGGCCCAACCCACGCCACCACCACGCCGCATGTTATAGGTGACGTCACCTTCACAATTTTGCGGCCATAACAAAAACCGCGTTAACAGCAGGGGCAACGCAATTTTGACCGCTTGGGCGCCTGAAATGCTAGACTGGCTTGGCAGCCAGACGGCGCCGTTGCAGAGCTATAATTACCAGCAAAAGTAAAATCGCGGGCAAATAGAAAAGTTCTGGCCGCGGTCGATCTTGCAGCGCAATGAAAGCCGACCTTAGAAACACCGGCCTATCCGCGTAAAAATCAAACACACTTAATTCCTGAAAGAGCGGCGTTCCCGGAAACGGCTCATCAATGACCACCCCGTCAGCGCGCACATCAACCAACAAGCCAGCCGCAGCAAGTCGGTCCAAAGGTGGAAGGCCACCATCCAGTTACAAAATCGAATTGCGGTCAATCAACTGATCTGCATTATCAAAGTCTGGCCCGGTAAAACGCACCCGGAGTACGCGGTCACCTTGCAATCCATTTAAGCCATCGCGGTCAAGCGATTCGACCATTTGCGTTCCAGAAATTTCTAAGAATGGTGGCGCCACCATATCCTGCCAAAAATCGGGACGAAACAGCGTAAATGAAATCAACAGCAGACACAGGGTTTCCCATAACCGGTTACGCAAAAACATGTAATTTTGTATCATGGACGCCACGCCCGAGATATAAACATCAGTCTGTGAGCACCTCTCAGCTCACTAAGTTTTTGCAGTATAAGAGAAGCACAAATACTTTCCAAAGCTTATGGCTATGAAACGTCAGTGCAAACTGACATTTGTTATCTTACAAAATTTTGATGTAGCTTTATTAAGGGCACTTAGTTAGGTTTTGATGTTGCCTATATTAACTATCGACAAAGCTATAATGCCAAATTTTTTATTATTCTACGAAGTTTTGTGCAAAGTTTAGTTAGTTAACACTTAGGCGAACAGTTTTAGCAAATTGGTATTTAAATGACTGACACGGTAAAAATGCCATCTAATCAGACATTCGGTCTCTTTTTCAGTGCAGTTTTTCTGCTGGTAGGGGGATGGTGTTTTTTGGAGGCGTTCATTTTGGCAGCGTATATTAGCTTTGGGATCGCAGCCGGCCTTCTTATAGCAACATTAGTTTGCCCAAGATTGCTGGCAAAACCAAATCACCTGTGGATGACTTTTGGATTGTTGATTGGAAAAGTTACAAACCCAATTTTTCTTTTTCTGTTGTTCTCCATGACTATATTTCCGGTGTGGTGTATTTTTCAATTGACCAGGAGGGATTTATTCTGCAGGCGATCTAAAACTCAGGATACGATGTGGCGAGAGCCAAGTGTGAACTCTAATGATATTAAAAAGCAGTTTTAAACATGAAGACCATTGTTGAGCTTGTAATTTTCTTCATTTCAAGAGGTAAGCTCTGGCTAATACCAATCGTTTTAACAGCTGTGCTTTTTGGTTTAGTGCTTTTAGGAGTGCAAGGATCTATAATCTCACCGTTTGTTTACACACTATTTTAATTGTTTTTTACTTAACGCATATTTTTGTGCCGGAAAAAAATGAAAATTTTAGGAATATCTGCTTATTATCACGACAGTGCAGCTTGCCTCATTGATAATGGTCGTATTCTTTCAGCTGCTCAAGAAGAGAGATTTACACGAAAAAAGCACGATCAATCTTTTCCTAAAAATGCTATAAAATTTTGCCTTGATGACGCTGAGATTAATATAGACAAAATTGACTTTATTTGTTTTTACGAAAAGCCCTTTCAAAAATTCGATAGAATACTTGAAACATACTTTTCATATGGCTTTTCAAGTTTTAGTAATTTTAGAAAGTATTTTCCCTTTGTAATCCGGGAACGTATCTTTCAGAAGAAACAATTAATTCGTGAGATTGGTGAAAACTTTCCAGGCACCAATGCTATTCACGACAAACTATTGTTTTCTGATCATCATACTAGCCATGCTGCGAGTGCTTTTTTTGCCTCGCCATATACCAAAGCCGCGGTTCTCGTAGTTGATGGTGTAGGCGAATGGGCGACCACATCGATCTATTATGGCTCAGGACATGACTTGCAACCGATAGAAGAAATCAGATTTCCACATTCAATAGGTCTGTTTTACTCATCCATAACGCAATATTTAGGTTTCAAGGTAAACTCTGGTGAATATAAGGTCATGGGCTTAGCGCCCTACGGCAAGCCAGTTTACGAGGAGCTGTTCGAGTCTGAATTAGTGAATCTCTATGGAGATGGATCATATAGCCTAAACTTAAAATATTTCAGTTATTGTCAGCAAGAAACAATGATTAACTCAAAATTTGAGAATTTGCTTGGTCACCCGATGAGGCAGCCAGAAGCGAAGCTGACAGAATTTCACTTCAATGTAGCCGCATCCGCTCAGTCATTGCTTAACAAGGTCATGTTAGGATTGGCTAGACGTGCAAAAAATGTTGCCGGAAGCGATAATCTGTGTATTGCAGGAGGGGTTGCTCTAAACTGTGTATCAAATTCAAAAATCAGTGCATCTAACTTATTCAACAATGTTTGGGTACAGCCAGCCGCCGGCGATGCCGGTGGAGCAATAGGCGCAGCTCTTGCCGCCTTTAAGGAAATAGCTCCAGAACTTTTAGTTACTGTGAAGCAAAATGACCTCATGAAAGGAGCCTTGATTGGGCCTGAGTTCACAAAAGACAAAATCAAGGCAGTTTTGGTCAAAAACAAAATTAAATATGATTTCGTTGAGGAAGATGAGTTGTGCGAAAAAATTGCTTCTTCAATTGCTGAAGGAGCGGCTGTCGGCCACTTCAATGGCCGCATGGAATTCGGACCAAGAGCTCTAGGAAACAGAAGCATACTCGCCGATCCAAGGCGGCCTGACATGCAAAAGAAATTAAACTTAAAAATAAAATTTAGGGAATCCTTCAGGCCCTTTGCACCATGCGTTTTAAAAGAAAGTGCTAAGCAATGGTTTGACTTGCACGATAATTGTGACAATTCACACATGCTATTCGTAGCTGATGTTAAAAGGGAAAAAAGACTGAAAACTACAGACGATAGCGACGAAAGATTTGGTCTAGGCAGTCTTGAAGTTGTGCGGTCAATCATTCCTGCCGTAACACATGTAGACTATTCTGCCAGATTGCAAACCGTTGATAAAAAAACCAATCTCCGTCTTCATAAAATATTACAATGCTTTGAAGACAAAACTGGATGCCCAATTTTGGTTAATACCTCATTTAATGTCAGGGGGGAGCCTATTGTATGCACTCCTGAAGATGCAATTTCGTGTTTTTTCAATACCAATTTGGATGTGCTAATACTTGGTAACTACCTCATTGATAGAAAGGATCAAGACACATCAATCCAAATTAGCAGGGCCCAAGGTAGGCATTTTGAACCTGATTAAGGGAAAACAACCGTGTTTGAGAAAATAATTAAAAACTTGGCATTCGTAATTGCAACCACTTCAGTTTTGATACTGGGATTAAATACTATTGGGCTTTTTATTCAAACGAAGCTATCGGATGTTTTAACCGACTGTGATGACGGCTGCATAACTGAACCTGTGACTTTTGCGTGTGGGGCTCGTCCAAACAACGTTGCTTTCAGCCTTGGTAATGGAGATTTAGCATTTTTTTCAAACGCTCAGGTAGTTCATGATCGTAACACAGAAAGTGCAATTTTTTTTGGTGGCAGCACTACAGAAGGATGCCATTATTGGGGTGAGGCGTTCCCAAAATATCTTAGCAAATTACTAGAGGTTGAAGGCTACAACTTCGGTCAAGTGGGTGCTGACTCCGACGCAACCATGGCCTTCATTGAGGAGCTGCTATCCCCTGAAAGTTCATCAATTAGTTATGTAATCATCCACGACGGCTACAATGATTTACCCGCGTTATTGAAGGCTGAAGGAGAGAATTACTTAGTACTTGAAAAAAGTGATAAATACATACCTAACATCTGGAGCTCTTCAAATGTAGAAGAGCGAGGGATTGTTG